>Ga0187892_10000684_pt1 | contig 85488 bp, 83 predicted proteins | sample MA1701073metaG_FD_139345 | JGI IMG/M metagenome (GOLD analysis project Ga0187892, IMG submission 139345) | Bio-ooze microbial communities from a basaltic lava cave in the Kipuka Kanohina Cave System on the Island of Hawaii, USA - MA170107-3 metaG ... | reverse complement strand
AGAAACGCCAAGAGCGTCAATTTTTCAAAGAACCGAAGTGATGCAAAAAGTCAAGAAATGCTGACTTTTAAACATAAGACCTTTTTGAAGCAGATTTCTCGCTGCGCTCGAAATGACAAATTTCAACTTAACATTGTCGAGATACTTTTAAAGCAACTTTCTCGTCGGCGCTTGTAAAATTGAGAAAGTAGTGTTATATTGGTTTGATAATTCTTAATCAGGAAAAACAAATTTTATCACCTTCATGACCAAAACTTCTTTTTCTGCACGATCAACCGTCTTGTTGTTAATCGCCTTGGCGCTCTTTTCCGCCTGCGCGAAAAAACCTTCATCGCAAAATTATTTCCCCGAAACCGGCAAGAACGCGCTGGCGCAGCGCTCGCTCGAGGCGCGCAGCAATCTGAAAGTCTTGTCCGTCGCGCTGCGTCCCGGTGACGAAGATTTCGCGGCGTTGGCTTATTTCCGCCTCGGCCGCGGCGCCGTGGTGATGAGCGTTTACGTGACGAACGGCGAGGCCGGCGAGAGCGACGTGCAAGGCGAGTATCCGCCTTATCTCGCCGTGACGCGGCGAACGGAAGCCGTCGCCGCGATGAATTACCTCAACAGCGACGCGCGTTTTTTGAACTTGCCGGATATCGTGGCGGCGCGCGATTCGGCGCACGTTCGACAGCTTTGGCCGGGCGATAGCTTGCGCTTCAAGCTCAGCCAGTTTATTTCCCAATTCCGCCCCGATCTCGTTCTCCTCAATCGCGATTGGTCGGCCGCGAACAGCCCGAGCTGGGAAATTCTGCGCGCCGAATTGCTGTCAACAATAAAAAATGCCGCTGCCGAAACCGGCGCTGATTTCGCAAACGGCGCCAGCGGCAATTGGGCAATTAGCCGCGTCGCCGTCGACCTCGGCGGTGAAGGCCTCGCCATTCCCGTCGATGAAAAACCGCGGCAGTGGAATAAAAGCTACCGAGAAATCGGCGAAGAAGCCGCGCGGGCGTACGCCTCGTTGGCCGTGCAGCAAAAATGGCGGCGGGAAGGCAGGACGCCGTCGTATGCCGTCGTTTATCCGGCTCGAACGCCCACGCTTCAGCGCCTTGATGAAGGCTTGCCGGCGCCGGTGCCGCCGCCGCTGCGCGGGATTGAAATTCAGATGGAAGCGCTGACCGATAAAACGCTCAAAGGCCAAACCGGCGAGGCGTTGCCGCGCGTTGCCGCTCTCATTGATTCGATTGAATACACGCTGGCGATCAATCAATTGATACTGACGGCGCGGGAGCGCAAAAGCCTGCTGCAATGGAAAAACGCTTTGGAGAACCTGCGTTGCACACTGCTCGGTGTCGAAGTCGATTACACCGTTTCCGACACGTTGCTGACCGACGCCCAATTGACCTCTATCTTCGTGAACGAGGTGAAAGGCCTCAGCCAGGACGGTAAAACGGACATCCTTTTCGCCGGCATCGATCAACAGTGGGCGGTGAACGAAGATGTGCCGAAGAAAATGCCGCTCGCGCTCAAGGAAGAGTATCGGCTGCTCACGCCGAAAGGCCTGACCTACAATTTTTCTCCGGCGCAATATCCTTTTCAATTGACGCCTTATGCCAAGTCGGTTTTCATGTTTATCATTCACCAAGCCAGATCAAAAGAGCAAAGCTTTGTCTATCGCCGCCTCATCAACCTTGATTTCGCCCCCAAGTTTGTGGCCGAAGTTTTGACCCCGATCGTGCGCATGGTTCCGGATGAGCGTGTCGTCATTCGGATGATGAATATTTCGCGCGACGGCGTCGCCGACACGGTCGAAGTCGCGGATTCGCTGGCGCACTCATTCCGGCATCCGTTTCGTTTGAGCAACAAGGGCGCGTCAAAAATTGACACGCTCACACTGGCTTGGCTTGGGAATCCGCCGGACGGGACGCACATAATTCCGGTGGAAATTGACGGTATTCCGGTGGCGCAGTTTGCCGCCAGAAAATTTTCCGTCGAGATCGATCGCGCCAAACGCGCCGGCCTGTTGACGGGGCTCAGAAACAGCCCGACCGCCGAAGCCTTGCGCCGGTTGAATCTGGATTTTTCTTTTGTCGAGCCGGACAAAAGCTTTATGCAACAGATTGAGCCGCTGAGCGTCCTTCTTATTGATCGCCGGGCTTTGACGCTGCGGCCGGAGATTGCGGCGCGGCGTGACGAGTTGCAACGTTTTGTCGAATCCGGCGGGCATTTAATCGTGTTGGCGCAAGACGCGGAAAAATGGAACGCGCAACCTTTGTGGAACGGCATGCGCTTGACGGCGGTGTCCACTTTGGAAGCGGCAACGCCGGTTCAACTCGACGCGGCAGACGCGATTGGCAACCAACCGAATCAGCTCACACCGGAAGATTGGCAGAACTGGCTGTTCTTGCGCGGTTACAATGCGGTTGCCGCCGATGCAGCCGCCGCCATTCCGCTCCGCTCCGCTGTTGATGGCAACCCGCTCATCGTCACAGCGGCAGCCGGCCAAGGCAAACGGACTTATGTTGACCTCGCCTTATCCCCGCAGCTCATGAACGTTCATGCCGGCGCGTTTCGGCTGTTGGCGAATTTGATTTCACTGTGAAAACCTTGGGTCATTGTTGCGAAGAAGTTAGAAAAAATTCTAAAATTTTTTTACCCACAGATTGAAGAACCCCACAGACAAAAGACAAAATCAGTGGGATTTTTTAATCAGTGGGGAAGATATTGAGGAAATGCCCGGTTTTCAGCGTGTCTGAAAATTCGGCGTCGCCTTTCACAACTTGAATTTTGCAGAAAAAGCAAAGATTTTAACCGCTGGTTATTCGCACGAGGAGGCCACCATGTCGCGTTCCATCACGAAGTCATGGCTTTTGCCGGCTTGTGTTTCAGCCGTTTTTGCGCTCGCCGCCGCGGCGTTGGCGCAACCGGAAATCCGGATCAGCGGCGTCGTCCGCGATCTCAACACTCATCGCGAGATCAGCGACGTCAATGTCTTCATCAAGGGAACCTCGAAAGGCGCGGTGAGCGATTTCGCCGGGCGCTATGATTTGCGCGTGGACGCAGCCGGCAAAAAGGCCGTCGTCGTCTTCCGGCACATTGCCTACGAGCCGCGTGAAATCGGCCTCGACTCGGCGGCGGCGATGCGCTATGTTTATTTGCAGCCGCGCATCATCACCTTGCGCGGCGTCACCGTCGAAGACGAAAACTCCCGCCGCCTTGAAATCGCCAAGGACTTGCCGCAAGCGGTTTCACTTATCGAAGCAAAAAATTTCGAGATTCGCGGCTACGTCGACGCCGGCGATTTGCTGCGCACCGATCATAGCGTCCAGGTCGAAGAAGAGTTGAGCGGCAAAAAAACCGTCGCCATTCGCGGCGGCAACCCGGATGAAGTCGTGGTGTTGTACAACGGCGTCAAAATGAACAACACCTTTGACAACGTTTTCGATCTGGCGCAGATCGATTTGGAGGATATCGATCGTTTTGAAGTGATCAAAGGCAGCAACACGGCGCTTTACGGCCCGGAGGCGTTTTCCGGCGTCATCAATATTATTCCAAAAGGTCAACACGATTACAGCGTACGCTTTCAGCAGCGCGTCGGCACCTATCGCTCCGGCAACTGGGGGCTGCATCTCAACCCCAGCTCGCTTTTTCAAAATGCTTCGCGTTTGAATGCCTCGTACAGTTTCAAACGCGGCGGCACCAAGCGCGATTTTATCGACGCTGAGCAGGGCGACGAAAACGGCTTGACCAACACCTCGCTGCATCACACCGCCAATCTGATTTACAGTTTTTCCGAAGATGAAAACGGCCGGCCTCGAGACGCTTTCAGCGCGATGTATATTCACTCCGCGCTCGAATACGAAAACCGCCGCGACGACGAGCGCCTCAATAATTTGAATCAGTTGCTTTCCTTCCGTTATAACGGCGGCATTTCGAGCGTCAAAAATTTGGATTTGTCCTTCTCCCTGCGCCAGTTGGACGAAGAGCAGTTTTTGAACGCGGCCAACACCACCGGATTTCTCAATCGTGACATCAACGACCGCGCGCTGCACTTTGACGCCGAAAAAAGCTTCAAGAGCGAGCGGCTGGATTTGCTGCTGGCCTATCAATTCCAGCACGCCGAGCTGGATTTTAATGATATTCGGCGCGGTTTTCAGGAAGCCGCGGTCGGTCCGGAGAGCGGCGCGCTGCAACGGCAGCATCATGGCCTCGTCGCCATTGCAAAATGGCATCATGACAATCCGGACGATGCTTCTCAAACCGTGGACGTCGATTTCAGTCTGCGCCACGACATTGTCCGCGACGAGCAGGATTTGCTGCTGCGCGCGGCTTCGCCGGCTGCCAACCCCTCCCGGCTTGTGCAAAGCAATGATTGGCGCGAAACGATGTTCAAGTTCTCTCTGAATTTTTCCGGCTTGCGCAATAATCTTTCTTACAACGCGTTTTTAAAATTTGGCACGAACAAAAAATTCCCGACGTTGTTTCAGCAAATCAGCGTGCCGGATGTCGTGGCCAGCGCGCGCAATCTGCCCAACCTGAATCCGGAAAAAAATCGCAGCCTGGAAGTCGGTTTGTCACTGACCAGAGAAATCAATGTGCATCCCTCGATTTATGGGTGGGGCTTGTCCGGCAATTTTTTCCAGAATCAATACGACAATAAATTCCGCGTTTTTGCGACGTACGGCGTGCCGGTGGCGTTTTACGACAATGTGCAGAATGCCCGCATCTCCGGCTTCGAGGCGAGGCCGAGCCTTTATTTGTTTCGCAAGAAGATCACGGTCGAAGTGGGATTGTCGCGCTACTACATTTCGGAAAAAGCCGCTTTTCCGTTTAAATCCGATTTGAAGCGGACATTTAATTTCATCGTCGATCACGCCGGTTACTCGTTTCAATTGCATTGGTTCAAAGAGGGCGAGCAGGTGGGATGGCTGCGCCGGCCTAATGCCGACTTGACGCAAATTACCGCGAATGACTTTGGTGAGGTGGCGCTGCCGAGTTACGCCAACCTCGACGCGCATTTGAGCAAAACCTTCGAGCTTGGCCGCCTCAAGCTTTTCCTCAATGCCAGCGGCCGCAATTTGCTGAATCGCGAAGACGTCGTGCTGCAAGGGATTGCGCTGCGCGACCGGCGTTATTATCTGACTGTTGGGGCGCAGTATTAAGTTTTGAAATTGACCGGTCACTCTGAGTGACCGGTCAATAATAATCGCATGCACCAAGCAACCTGCCACTATGATGGTTTCGCCGAATTTCAAAAAAGTTTATTCCGCCTGCCTGATCTTCATTCTCTTCGCCGCTTGTCAAAAGAGTCCGCTTGAAGGCGAAATCAGCAACCCGCCGAATCTAGAAATCCGTGGCCGCATTCAATTGGCCGACAACAATAGCCCGGAGGGAATTCATGTGTGGATGGGCAGCACCACTCTCACCACGCGCACTGACAAGGATGGCGCTTTCGTGTTGGCCTTGCCGCCTTCCGCTTCCGGCAGTTCGGTTTTTACAAACGGCATTTTCAACTTGTATTTTTATATTGCCAATTATAAACTTATTTCCACGCCGGTTACGGTTCATGATGGAAAATTTCTTTATTCACGCGGGCAGGTGAATCAAAACGGCGAGCTGATCAGCACGCTGTCGATGCCGAAACTCCTGAACATCAAAACCACGGTGGACCCGCCGGTGGTGCCGCCGAACTTCTCGCAGACGATCAGGGCGAGCGTTGCCTTGAGCGCCGTTCAGGATTCAGTTATGGTGGTTTTCCCCAAAATGATCGGCGGGCAGTTGGGCGGCGTTCTTTTTCGAGAGCTAAATTCCGGCAGGATTTACGCCGACGCGCCGGAAGACAACGCCGGCACGCGCGCGGTTGAAAAAATCGGCAACGAGCCGCGCCTGTTCCGCTTTGATTTTAATTTGAAACTTGGCGTTTTGCCGCTGGGGAACTACGAAATCATCCCGTATTTTTTGATCGAGCAGCAAGATATGCCGGGCGGCTTGCTGGCCAGCATCAGCGATCGCGCCGGCGACATCGGGCCGGACTTTCTGAAGATTCCTTTCCGGCGCGAGGGCGGGCTTTTCATCATCCGCGATGTGCAGCGGCAAAATCGGTAGGCGATAAAGCGGTCAAACTGAGAATAAAATTCTAAAAGATTTTTGTTGATTCACGACCCAATTTAACACGGAGGCGCGGAGCAAACTGAGAAAACACGGAGTTCAGATCAATAAATGTGTTTAAAAAGCTTTCTCCGTGATACTCTGTGTACTCAGTTACGTGTTGAAAGAAAGCCTTGCTTCACATGCTGTTCCATTGAACGGTGGGAGTTCGGTTTTCTGCTTCTGCTGGCTGTTAAACGAATATATACTTGTTACGGGTTAAAGTTTGTGTCATGGCGAGGCGTTTTTTGTCCCGCTTTTCGGGACTCCGTACAGCGGAGCCGAAGCAATCTACTGATTTTAAAGAGATTGCTTCGCCTGCGGCCGTAGGCTGAGAAGCGCTCGCAATGACGGCTAAAATTAACCCTTAACGAATATATATTACCGATACGTGATGCCCACCCAAATTTGCCTTCCGAATTGGTTGCGCAGCAAAGACAGCGGCTGGCTCAAATCCAAGCCGCCGTCGCCGGGGGTGAGGTACTTTCCATTCAACACATTGCGAATTTCCACAAACGGTTCGAAACGCAAACCGGCCCAGTGCAGCGGCGCCGCGGCTTTCAAATCAAGATCGTGGCGCACGGAGAGCTTGTGTTGCTTTCCGGTCAGCCAGTCGGTGAACACCGCCGGGCTGTTGATCTTGCCAAAGACGCTGAGAAGCCATCCCTGTTGGTGCAAAAAATCGAGATTGTAGTTGATGGTGTGGCGTTGATCCCACGCCAAAGGCGAGCGATCCGTCTCCTGATTCGTCTCACCGCGCGTCAGGCGCAGCAGATTGCTTTCCGGCCAGGAAGCGGTGCCGGTGCTGTGCAAATAAGTATAAAGCAAAGCGCCGTTGACGCCTTTGCCAAAATTTTGTTTGATGGCCACTTCCAAGCCGCTCATATACGCGCGCGCGCCGTTTTCAATGCGCAGAATCGTTTTGCCGTCGGCTGCCGGATTGTTTTGGGGCACGAGGTACGGCGAGGTATCGAGCAGGTCGATGTAGTTGCGATAAAAATACGTCAGCGAATACATCGTCTGCGGCGACACGACGCGACGGAAGGTCGCTTCCCAAGCGCGCGACCGCAGCGGCTTCAAATCGGCGTTGCCGAAAACCGGCCAGGCCGCCTCCTGGTCGCCGGCGCGATTCAAATACAGATAGTAAAGCGGCGGCATTTCATAGAACCAGCCGTAATTGAACGACAGATGCTCGTTGCTGCCGAGCGGCACGGCGAGACTCAAGCGCGGCGCCAGCGTTTGTTTGAACCGCGCCTTGCCGCCTCCGAAAATATCCGTCGAGTCCCCGGCCAGCAGCGGCGTCCGCCTGGCGTGCGGCGAAAACGCTTCATAACGCAAACCCAAATTAACAACGAAATTGCTTTTTTCGATTTTATGATTGACATAGCCGGCCAGGGTAAACGGAAATTGCTGGAACGCGTCGGTGTAACGGCTGTAGGTGAAACTGGTTTTGTCTTTGACGTTTGGCCAGAGCAAATAGCGCCGGCGGTGCAGCGATAAGTCCCAAAGGTTGGCTTCAACGCCGGCCTTGATCTGGTGCTCGGGACGAAGTTGGCGGACAAAACTCAGATGCGCCGTCAATTGTTTTTCGCTGCTCTGCTCGTTCCAGGGTTCGGTGTCTCCGGGCCAGGTGGTGGCAAGCGATTGATTGGGCACGATTAAATTGGCCGGCGCCGTTGCGGACAATTCGCCTAAAACATTTCGCCGCAAGCTCATGCCGGTGAGATCAAGCTTGTAAAAAGTGGTGGCGTTGAGCGCGTGCGTCAGCGAGGCGCTGAGGCGAATATTGCGGTTTCGCCGTTTCGGCAAAGCCGACAAGCGCCCTTCCCATTGCGCGTCGTATTTTCGCCAATCATAATCCGAGACCAGCGTTTGCAGCCGGAGATAAATATTTTGTGAAGCGCGGATGGCGAATTTCACATTGACGTCATAATTATACAGCACCGGCGACGGAAACGCCTGGCGCAAAGATTCTTGATGCGGCGTATCGCTCAAATTCATGCCGCCGGAAATGAGATAATTCGTCTCGATCACCGGGCCGCCCAAGCCGATGGTCATCGGCCCGGAGACCGAAAATTCGGCCCGCCGCGTGTTTTCAAAGCCGTTTTCTTTGGGCGCGACCACGTCTGCGGCGATTCGCGCAATGCCGTCAAAACTGTTGCGGCCTTCTTTCGTGATGATATTGACCAGTCCGGCGGAGACGTTGCCATATTCAGCGCCAAAGCCGCCGGTCTGCACGACCATCTGCGCGATCGCCGAGTTTTGCACCATGAACGCCAAATCGCGGGTGAGCGGCCCGCCTGCCGGAAGCCCGTCGATTAAATAAAGCGTGTTCGAGCTTCTGCCGCCGCGGAAGCGATTCGCCACAAAACCTGGCGCCAGCGGCAGCGCCTCTTGAAAAGTTTGTACCGGCAGTGAAACGGACAAATCCTCGGCGTCGACGTAATGCACGCTCGCAATCTCGTCTTTGTAAATTTTGATTCGCGGCGCGGTGATGACGATTTCCTGTTCGACTTGCAGCGCGCGCGCGGTGAGCGAGAAGTTTACCGGCGTATTCAAATCGATTTTGACCTCGACCGCGGTCATTTTCATCGGAATGTAACCGATCATGGTCGCGCGCAGGCTGTAGCGGCCGACTGGCAGGTTTTGAATGATGTAGAAACCGTGCTTGTCGGCAGTGGCCCCGAAGGCGGTATGTTCGACGATGACAGCAGCCCCCGGCAGCGGATTGCCGGTTTCTTGATCGCGCACGAAACCAGACACCGTTCCTGAGGTGCCGGCGTCGAGCCGCGCAGCAATACCGAGCGCGATAAAAATGGCGTATACGAGAATTTGGCGAGTTGCAGTCATAGGTGAATCCCAAAATAAAATGCTTTGCGCTAAAACTAAACGTCGTGACCTGGGAGATTTATCTGCCAACAAAACTATGGGGAATAATAACTTGCAAGGCTCATGCCAAGACTAAGTAAATTATATTCTTGACTATAACTTATCGCTGCACGACAGAAATCATCGCCAGCGTCTTTTATTTTTATTGTCTAAATTTTATAATTACAAGCTTCTAATGGCTGGAAGCTTTTTATTTTTTTCAAGCATCGTGTTAAACAATAAAAAAAGCATTTCTGAAGAACTATGCAAAAACTTTCATAACTCGGAAAATTTTTGCATAGATTGTTTTAAATTGAAATGAAAGTTCGATTTGAAACACTCGCAATTTTGCAGGCGCACGGCGGCGGACTACAACATGATGCGCATCGTCGAACCTTCACCGAGGCGGGTTTCCTTCAAAAAAAGCTTGCCGTGATGATAATCTTCGACGATGCGCTTGGCGAGGCTGAGGCCAAGCCCCCAGCCTCTTTTCTTCGTGCTGAAACCGGGCTTGAAAATATTTTTGCGAACAGCCGGTTCGATGCCGCGGCCGTTGTCGCGAATATCGAGCGCGATGCGATGCCGGTTGTCTCCGGCCGGTTTCAATTCCAGAATGATTTCACCTTTCGGTTTTTCGATGGCGTCGAGCGAATTTTTAATGAGATTCTCCAACACCCATTCAAACAGATCGCGATTGATGGCGACCGGCCTGATTTCGCTGGGATTGGCATTGATAATTTCGAGGTGGACTTCCTTGCCCATTTGGGGCAGCCGGCGGCGAAAATATTTGATGATGTCCTCCAGCATCGGCATGAGGTCGTGTTCTTTCAAATCCGCCTGCGAGCCGATTTGCGAAAAGCGCGACGCGACTTTGGTGAGGCGCTCGACGTCGCGCTGCATTTCGTTAAGAGTAGCATCACCGTTGCTCGTCTGAGCTTTGGCGCGCAACAACTCAATCCAACCGAGCAATGAAGAAATCGGCGTGCCGAGTTGATGCGCCGTTTCCTTTGCCATTCCCACCCAGATCAGACGCTGCTCGTTGCGGCGAATGCTGTTGAAGCCCCAAAATCCGACAAGAATGAACATGCCGGCCACGATGATTTCCGCGTATGGCAGCATTTGCAGTTGTTTGATCAGCTTGGAGTCGCCGTAAATCAAATAGCTCAAAATCCGCGGCTGCCCGGTTTGCGGATCGACATAGGTGAGCGGGATCGGGTCGATCTCCTCGCGCATCGAGGCCATGATCTGTTGCACCTGCGCGCGGGCCGCCGGCGAGCTGGCGGAATCCGGCGGAATGTCGATGCCCTTCCACGTCGTCGGCTCAAAATTTTCGTCGCAGAGAATGATGGGGAAATCCGTGCGCTGGATGATGTGCTCAAAAATGAAACTGAGATCGGAATCGCTGGCTTCCGAAGCGGCGCGGGCATAGAATTGGGTGTAGAACAGCAAAATCTGCCTGGCTTCGTTGCGCAAGCCGTTGACGATCTTTTGCGTGTACCACAACAGCGCGAGAATGATGAGAATCGCAAAGGCAAAAAGAAAACCTTTGAAGCGGCCGGCGCCGCGATAATGCAAGATAGGCATGAATCCTACAAATGTAGCCTGTTGTTACCTTTTTCGAGCCGTTTTGGAAGCGCCATTGTTCAACCAGGCTTGCAGTTTCTTCTGGCTGTCGATATTGAGCAACTCCAGGCTCAGATTATCCAGTTGAGCGCGGTTAAGTTTTTGCAGTTTCAGCAAAAGCTCGGGAGACAAACCACCGACCTTCCTGTTTATCTGCTTCTGAAGAATCGAGAGCTTGCCTTTTCGCTCGCCTTTTCGTTCGCCAATTTGTTCGCCTATTTTCTGGCTTTCATTCATCCAGCCTTTGATTAAACGTGACTCTTTCAACATGTTAACCTCCTTCTGAAATTCCAATAACACGACGCGCTCACCAAAAGTGTAAATATCTACGACAATAGCAGTGGCGAACAAGTCGGATCTTAGTTTTGGATCAGAGACTTTATCTAAAAGGTGCCGTTGTACCTTCATAATACCGGGGTTGGGACGTTTTTGAAACAACGGCAGGAACGGTGCCAGTTCTTTTAACTCGCCGCTCAAAATTCTTGCTTCATGTTCCCACAACAGAATTTTGCTCAGCTTAAATTGATTGGAAAGAACGCCAAAACGATTTTCAAAACCATCGGGGAAAGAGGTATGCTTTCCTTTTGTGAGATAAACGATAACGGCGAGCGCCGGTCGTTTGAGCATGTATTGCATGCCTAACGTTTTAAGCGCGAATTTAGGCAGCTCGTCAGGCCTCGGCTGCAGCATTGCTTCGTAAATGAGATAAAAAGACCGTCTCCCATCCTTCACCACGAAGGCTTTGTCTGCTCGCAATTCAGGCACGTTGATTTGAGAATCAGCAATCGTTTTCAATTTTATTGTACGCATTTTGCCGAAAATCAGATCCAAAGCACAATCTGGTTTTAATGTTAATACGGCTTTGAATGCCCGATCGATTTCTTGCATACGTTGTCCCTGCCGCTTGTTGATTTACCGTTTTCCAATGTTCGACTGATTCAAATCAGTGACGGCTTACCTGACATAAGTTACAACCAAATTTTCATCTTTGCAACGAACTTTTTTGGCGATGATTTCGAAGATAAATGATAATTTCGACAAACGCAACGAGCAAAATCACCCGGGGCACAATCCGCACCGAATCTTCCGACCACCACCAACCCCATTCGTAGGTTGTCCAGGAAAATGGAAAAAGCCAAAAATAGCCGGCGACGACGTGTTTTTGCGGCGCGTCGAGCAAAAAGTGCAGCGCCGCGCCGGTCAGCAGCGCGATGAAAACGACTTTGCGATCCTCGGCTCTAAAAAAGCCGCTGATGATCCAGCAGACGATCAGGATGCCGATTGGTGTATGCAACGGCATTACCCACCAGTGCAAGGCTGGAAAGATAATGTAAAAGGGGCGCGACAAGACATCCGGCAACATCGTGCCGGCAATTAAAAAAATCGCCGCTGGCCGCGGAAACCAGCGCCGGGCGGCGAGATAAGCGGCGGCGGAATGCGTGAGCAAATCAGGCATGGGGCTTTTGGCGCAGGATGAAAGTTCGTGTGTTCCGGTCGAAGCGCAGCGCCAGCGGCAGCAAGAAGACGAGCAGCAAAACCGGAATCACCGACACGGCGATTTTCCAGCGCCGGCCTTTGGCGTGACGCACTGAATCGGCGTGAAGGCGATCCGGCGGTTGAAAAATTCCCGCCACGGCGACAAATTCGTTGGGCGGCACATCTTTGATGCCGGTGCGCACGCGCAGGCGATGGCCGCGCTGCGTGAGGATAAAACCGTCTTCGGTTTGCTCGGCCACTCGCGTCTCAATAAAAAGCGCCACGCGTTTTCCGGCATATTGCTGCGGATATGCGAGCATTTCTGCGAGATCGGGAAAGGGGCGGGAATAATGCGCCCAGGCGCAGAGTGCAGCGAGTAAAAGCAACCCAACAACGATGCGGGATATTTTCATGTGCCGTAATGTTTAAGAATAATCTCCCGCATAGCCTGATGGAGCTTGCCGTTGCTTGCCAGAATATTTCCGGTTTCCCAAAAATTTTCATCAGCGCTGAAGCCGCTGAGTTCTCCTCCGGCCTCGCGCACGAGGAGGGCGCCAGCGGCAAAATCCCACGGATTCAGGCAGTATTCCCAAAAACCGTCAAAACGGCCGGCGGCGACGTAGGCGAGATCGAGCGCCGCAGAGCCGAAGCGGCGAAGGTCGCGCGAGGCCTGCAAGAAATCTTTGAACATGCGAAAATAAGAATCAAGAAAATGCCGCACCCGAAACGGGAAGCCGGTGGCAATCAAGCCGTCGCGCAAGCGCGTGCTGGCGGAAACGTGAATGGGCTTGCCGTTGAGAAACGCCCCTCCGTCTTTTGTCGCCGTAAAAAGCTCGCGGTGCAAAGGATCCCAAACGACGCCGACGATCACCTCGGCATTTTGCCGGGCCGCAATGGAAACGGAAAAATTCGGCACGCCGTGAATATAATTCGTCGTGCCGTCGAGCGGATCGATGATCCACTGCACACTTGTCGAGGACGCCGAGACTTTTTCGCCAGGTTGGGCGTGTGTCTGTTCCTCGGCGAGAATTTGATGATCCGGGAAAGCCTCCAGCAGGCGCTTCACGATCGTTTCTTCGGCGGCGCGGTCGGCGACGGTGACGAAATCCGATTCGGCTTTGCTTTCGATGCGCAGGGTTTCACGGCGCGCGGCCATCGCCAGCAGCGTCTCGCCGCCGGCTTGCGCGGCATCGGCCGCAACGTCGAGCAGGTGTTGATAAGGCATTTTTAAAAAACTCTTGCAAATGGTAAAAAAAGTTATAATATATTAAGAAAGAATTTTGTTACCAAAAACCGGCTGAAACATTTTTAAGGAGATTACAGATTATGCGATTCTCAGTTGAAAGACGTGGAAACGTAACATTACGCGGGCGAAAGGGAAAATACAGTAAATTATATAAACAAATTTTTGATAGTTTGCCGACATTATCAAAAGACGACGTTTTGGTGATTGATCTGGCACACGAAGCGAAAGACGCGAAAGAATTGTATGCCTACACAAACGCCGTTCGTATCAAATTACGCAAACACAAAGAATCGGCAAAATACGCCGTGAGCCAGGATACTGCCAACACGCGCTTGTTGATTTTTCATCGCTGAAATTTTTTATTTCAATTCCACGACCGTAACGCCGTAATCGCCTTCGCCCATCGCCGCTTCGTGAAAGCGCTGCGTCTGCGGATGTTTTTTCAAAAAATTTCCGATGCTTTGCCGCAAGGCGCCGGTGCCTTTTCCGTGAATCAGCCGCACTTCCTGCCATCCCGCCAACAGCGCGCCATCCAAAAATTTATCGACCGCTGCGACTGCCTCGTCGACCCTCATGCCGCGCAAATCAATTTCCGGCAATTGGGCCGGCGAGTCGAAGCTGCTGATTTGGGGCAATGATTCCAACCTTGCCGCCGCCGGCGTTTCATGCGGGCGCAATTCCGACAGCGGCACGCGTGCGCGCAAGCTGCCCACTTCCAGCAAAACACGCCGTGAAGAATCCGGCGCTTCCAGCACGGTGGCGACGGTGTTTTGCTTGAGCCATTTGACTTTCATGCCGGGCTGCGCGTCTGCCAGCGGCTTATCCGGCGCCGGCGGTTCGGCGCTCACCCGGCGCTTTTCCGCGGCGATTTCGTTTTGCGCGTTTTGCAATTCTTGTTTCGCGCTTTGAATCGCCTCGCGGCTCGCCGCCTGTTCGCGAATTTCGCGCACGGCTTTTTCTATCGCCGCATTGGCGCGCTGCAAAATCGCGTCGGATTCGGCGACGGCTTTTTGCTTCAGCTCGCGCTCTTGCGCTTTGAGCGCATTGACGCGCTCTTCATATAATTTCGCCAGCGCCGCAAACCGCGTCTCCTCGAGTTTTATTTTTTCCGTGGTTTTGCGCTGTTCGATTAGTTTGGCGTCCAGCTCGGCCAGCAAGTTTTCAACGTTGCCTTTTTCCTTGCCGACAAATTGCGCCGCGGTTTCGATCACTTCTTTTTGCAAACCCAGTCTTTCCGCAATTTCAAACGCATAACTCGCGCCGGGCACGCCGGGGCGAAATTGATACGTTGGCCGCAGCGTTTCGCCGTCGAACGCCATCGAGCCGTTAGCGACGCCGGGAGTCTCGTGCGCAAAAGTTTTTAACGCGCCGTGATGCGTCGTGACAATCGTCATGCAGCGGCGTTGCGTGAGTTCCTGCAAAATGGCCATGGCCAGCGCCGCGCCCGCCTCCGGATCAGTGCCGGAGCCGATTTCATCCATGAGCACGAGATCGCCGGTTTGCGCCTGCCGCAGAATTTCCACCACCCGCGCCATGTGCGAAGTGAACGTCGATAAATCTTCCTCGATGGATTGCCGGTCGCCGATATCGACAAAGATGCGGGGGAAAATCGGCATCAAGCTTTCCGGCTGCGCCGGAATGTGCAGCCCGCAGTTGATCATCAATGCCAGCAGGCCGGCGGTTTTCAAAGCCACGGTTTTGCCGCCGGCGTTTGGGCCGGTGAGAATGAGGGTGATGCTGTCGTCGCCCAATTCAAGATTGAGCGGCACGACGCTGTTGCGCGCTTTTCGCTTTTGGGCGGTGAGCAGCAACAGCGGATGTCGTGCGCCGGATAGTTTGAGCGCGCCATCGGTTTGCAACTGCGGTGCGTGACAATCGAGCTGCCGCGAAAAATGCGCCTTGGCGTGAATGACGTCGAGTTGAACGAGCTGCGCCAGATTTGTTTGCAGCGCCGGCAGATGCTGGCGCAAACGGTTGGACAGCTCCAACAAAATGCGCTCGACTTCCTCGCGTTCGGCGCTTTGCAGTTGGCGAATGCGGTTGTTGGATTCCACTGATTCCATCGGCTCGACAAAAAGCGTGCGGCCGCTGGCGGATTCGTCGTGAACGAGACCGGGAACGCGTTGGCGATATTCATCTTTGAGCATCAACACCAGCCGGCCTTCGCGCATGGTAATCAACTCTTCTTGCAGCATGTCGCGCGCCGCCAATTTTTTCAGGATGCTTTGCAAGCGTTCGCGCGTCTCTGCCATGGCGCGGCGGATGTCTTTGCGCAGGCGCGCGAGCACCGGGCTGGCCGAATCTTTCACGCTGCCGTCGGTGAAGCTGATAGCATTTTCAATGCTTGTTTCAATATCTTGCAAAGGCGTCAGCGGCTGCGCGATGGCCGCCAGCAGCGGATACTTTTCACGGCGCGCCGCAAGATAGCTGCGCACTCGCCGCAGGCCGCTGAGAAAATGCGCGAAGTCGATGAGCTGGCGAATTTCCAACGCCCGGCCGGCGATGCGCAAATGCTGCACGGCCGGACGAAGATCGGGTATGTTGGTCAGTGGGAAATGATCGTCGTAATCCAGAATCGCCCGCATCTCCGTTGCTTCGTCGAGCCGGCTTTGAATTTCACGAATATCGTTGCGCGGACGCAGGGCGCGAATTTCCTCCGCGCCGATCGGCGACAGCGCGGCTTCGGCAATTTGTTCGAGAATTTTGTCAAGCTCTAAAAGCTCGATGACGCCATCGGGAGATGATGAAAAAACGACAGGCGAATCGAGTGGGGAGGGAGCGAGGGCGGCTTCGTCGTCGCCGGAATGAGTTTGGTTACGCATTACCGCTTGTTGGTTACACTCTTTTCCAGAAAGCGCTTGCCGAATTCCTCGATGAGTTTTACGGCCACCTCATCGGGTTCTTTCTCCATTTGCGCGAATGTTTTTTTCAGCGTTTCTTCGAATGAAGGCGTGTAGGGATTAAGCTTGCGGACATAGTTGTAATTAAACGGCGCCACGTATTTGACCGGAATCATGAAGACGCTGCGCGCCTCCGTGGATTTGACCAAATCCGGCATCGGGAAAAGCGAGAAACCCAGCGACAGCAGGCTGACCGTGAGCAGGCCTTTGTACAGGCCGATGATGGTGCCGGAGATGCGGTTGAACCAATCGACCACTTCCATTTTCATAATCGAATGCACCCATTGCAAAAAGAGCGCGTAGAGCAAAAGCAGCAAAACGAAGATGGTCGTAAAGCCCATGATGATGCTGATATTGGCGGGCAGCTCGACGACGTAGTTGTAGAATCGCGCGGAATAAGGCAGGACGACCACGGCAATGACCAGCGCGAAAAAAAAGCCGCCGATGCTTAAAATTCCTTTAAAGAATCCCGCGCGGTATCCTTCGAATCCGAAGATGATCATTAAAGCAATGATCGTAAAATCAGCGTAACTTACTTCAACGGCCATAATTTATCCAACAGCGGAAAAGAAATATGCCATGCCTTTGGGGCGCGTGAATTCTAATTTGCCGCGAGCGGGATCGAGTTTCATCCCGAGAGATTCCAGGGTTTCGACGCCGATGACGGTTTGCGCGTTTTTAAAAGAGAGGCAAATCGCAGGCGCTTCGACGCCTTTGAACTTGATGGCTACGCCATAGGCTTTGGCTTTAACTTTTTTTGAATTCCCCAAGGTGACTTCAACTCGCGGCATCGGACCCCATGCGCCAACTTCTTCCAATATCTCTTCCGGCAATATTGTATAAGTCGCGCCTGTATCAATCAACACACTTTTGAGTTTGACAGCAGCCTTGCTGCCTTTGACCGTCATGTCCGTATGTAAATGCCCCATTTCAATGTCTCCGTTTCTGATAAAACGATTATAATAAAAATTGTTTTTCTTGTTTGCATGGCCTGGAGCGGATCAACCCGAAAGGCTTTTTAGACGCCCAGGCGCTCGCGAACCATCTGTTGCGCCAGCTTGCCGTCAGCCCGCCCTTTGATTTGCGGCATAATTTTTCCCATCACCTTGCCGAGATCGCCGGCGGCGGCCGCGCCGGTTTCCTTGATCGCGGCGTCGATGATCTGCGCCAGCTCTTCCGGCGAAAAGGGCTGCGGCAAATAACTCGAAATAATCGCCAGCTCGGCCGTCTCTTTTTCAAGCAAATCATCGCGCCCGGCTTGCTTGTACGAGTCGATGGCTTCACGGCGCTTTTTCGCGGCGTTGGAGAGAACGGCCATTTCATCTTCCGGCGCCAGCGGCCGCATTTTGTCGATTTGCTCCTGCTGCAATTGGGCTTTGAGCAGACGCAGCGTTTCGACGCGTATTTTCTCGCCGCTTTTCATGGCGGCTTTGTAATCGTCGTTTAATTTTTCTGAAAGAGTCATCGGCAACGGCTATTGGTTTTCCAGGCGCATCAAGCGGCGCTGCTTGCGGCGCGCGGCCTCGATCTTGCGCTTGCGGCGCTCGCTGGGTTTTTCAAAATGTTGGTGCTTTTTGATTTCGGAAAGCAAACCGGTTTTCTCGCAGGCTTTGGTAAAACGGCGAAGCGCCTTTTCAAAGCTTTCATTATTGCGCACACGGACGCTCGGCATGCAAAAACAAACCTCCTCTTGTGTTTAATTTGTGTCAAGCTGTTATTGTGAATGACTTAAAAATATATAAAAGACGCGATTTAGAAGCAAGTGTTTTTTAAAAAACTCTTGCCTTAATGATTTAAAAAGGATATATTTGAATTGATTGATTTCACGAGGTAAACCCATGCCAAACCCTTTTCCCGGGATGGATCCGTGGCTGGAGCGTCCCAGTCTTTGGCCGGATGTTCATGACAACTTGATTATAAGGTTGCAAAGCGCGCTTGCGCCGCTGCTGCGCCCGAGGTATTATGTCGCCGTACAACAACGCACAGTCATAGCTGTTGTGCCCCCTGATCCTCATCCTATTTTTCCGGACTTAGCCGTCGTCGAACGCGATAAATCTTCTCCAGACAGAGAATATTCGGCGGCGGCTCCCGGCGAGCCGATTATCGTTGAAGTACCGGCGCCAGAAACCATTACGGAAGATTATTTGGAAGTCGTAGAAATTGCCAACGACGAGGTCGTTACCGTCATTGAAATTCTTTCCCCGAGCAATAAACGCGCGGGCGAAGACCGTCAGGCCTATATATCCAAGCGTGAAAAAATTTTCCGAGCGCAGATAAACCTTGTCGAAATTGACTTGTTGCGTGATTGGCCCCCCATGCCTTTTACCTTCCTGCAAACGAACGGCCACTTGAGTCATTATCGGATTCTCGTCAAGCGAGGGGAAAGCGCTCGTCACGCCTCTCTTTATTCTTTCGGCGTGCGTGATTCGATTCCGATTTTTCGGCTGCCCCTGCAACCTGGTGATAATGAGCCGCCAGTTTGTCTGGGTGAGGTGCTTAAAGAAACTTATGATGAATGCGGATATGACCTTCGCATCGACTATAGCCGGCCGCCGGAACCGCTTTTGAGCGACGCCGATGCGCAGTGGGCCGCGGAAATTTTACGTAGCAAAATGCTGATTTCGTAAACGATTGCGGACCAAGGTGATCAAAAACAATTTGACATTAGAATTTTTTTTGATTATTTTTACAATCAATTAACGGTTTGTAACGGTACAATCGGGCGACGCCCGTTGGGCAGCAAGAGGCGATGCCTGTTAAGGAGTTCGTGATTATGAGTCTTGATGCGCTCGGTATGATCGAAACCCGCGGCTTGGTCGGCGCCATTGAGGCCGCAGACGCGATGGTGAAGGCAGCGAAAGTGACGTTGCTTGGCAAGGAGAAAATCGGCGGCGGCTATGTCACCGTGATGGTGCGCGGAGACGTCGGCGCCGTCAAGGCGGCGACCGACGCCGGCGCGGCGGCGGCGGAAAAAGTCGGCGAGCTGGTCTCGGTGCACGTGATTCCGCGCCCACATGCGGAAGTAGAAATGATTCTGCCGAAACGCAGCGAACTCACGTCAGAAAGTTAAACTGGTAGTTGGTTTCTCGTCCCTTGACAATAACAAGCAACGAGCAACAAGCTACCAGCAACAAGAAACAAACACCATGACAGAACGCGCCTTGGGTTTGGTCGAAACACGAGGGTTGGTCGCGGCGCTCGAAGCTGCGGATGCGATGGTGAAAGCGGCCAATGTCGTGTGTGTCGGCAAAGAAGTTACCGACGCCGCCTTGGTCACCATCAAAGTGGTGGGAGAAGTCGGCGCCGTCAAAGCCGCGGTTGACGCCGGCAGCGCGGCGGCGCGCAAGGTCGGTGAAGTGGTGTCAACTCACATCATTCCCCATCCGGACGAAGAAGCGGAGTTGGTCACATACAGCGCGAAGGAGCGCGCCAAGCTTAATTTATCAATTCTCCCAAAGGCTCCTGCGCCGCAACCAGCGGGCAAAGCCGAACGGGATTCTGGGCTGCCTGCTCCCAAACGCGGTTCACGAAAATCTTAATTGATCACATGAAAGCCTGGTGTGTGCCGGCGTTCGCCAAGATCAATCTTGGGCTGCGCATTCTTGGCAAGCGTCCGGACGGGTATCACGATTTGGAAACGCTTTTTCTCCAAATCGATCTGGCGGATCGTTTGTTCTTTGAAAAAACGGCCGGAAGTCGTTTCGAGCTGAGTTGCAATAAATCGGATATTCCGGTGGATGCGTCCAATCTTTGCTCGCGAGCTTTTCGATTAATTGCCGATGCCTCGCAGCGCCAACTCGGTGTGCGTTTGCATCTCGAAAAAAATATTCCCGCCGGCGCGGGATTGGGCGGTGGCAGCAGTGATGCGGCGATTACCCTCATCGCGCTGAACCGGCTCTTTGAATTGAATTTGTCAAATGACGCGTTGTATCAACTTGCGACGCGGCTTGGCTCTGATGTGCCTTTTTTTTTAACTGGCGGTTTGTGTTCCGGCCGCGGCCGCGGTGAAATTCTCGAGCCGCTTGCCGGCTTGCCAAAATTTTGTATACTTTTGGTCACACCGCCGGTAGTGGTCTCCACCGCGTGGGCATACCAAAATTACAATAAATTAGGCTTGACAAAAACGCAAAAGAATCGTAAATTACCAAGCTCAAACATTGAGCAATTGACAGGCCAGGAACTCGCTGAAATCTGTCAAAATGATCTCGAAACCGCGGTCTTTGAAAAGTATGAGGAGTTAGCCGCAATCAAGGTGCAGCTCAAGAACTGCGGCGCTTTCGTGTCAAGCATGACCGGCAGCGGTTCGGCCATGTTTGGCTTGTTCGAGACCCGGCAGGAAGCGGAAAGCCGAAAGCAGCTTTTCAAAAATTGTAGCACGTTTGTGACGAGACCGATTCGATGGGGTATACCGCAAGTATACCAAATGCAGTACTGACCTCCGCCGCTCGCTCTTGACGAGCGGGCGATTACGCAAACAGGTGTCCTTGTCATCAGATCAATATTTGCAAGGAGGGATGGATGGAGATTACGGAGATCACGGTCAGCGTTCGGGAAGAGGACAAGCTAAAAGCATTCGTAAATGTGACGTTTGATGACTGTTTCGTCGTGCGCGGGATGAAAGTCATCAAAGGCGCGACGGGTTATTTCGTCAGCATGCCGAGTCGCAAGATGAGTGACGGAACCTATCGCGATATCGCTCATCCGATTACCAACGAGTTTCGCGAAAAGGTTGAGAACGCGATCATCGAGGCGTACAAAGCGGAAATGCGCCGCAACGGTCAAGAGCCTTGAGGGCATCGGGTTTTTCGGAGCGAAGCGGAGGAAGCGTGTATGTTTCTTGGGGCGTCGCCAAGTTGGCAAGGCACAGGATTTTGGTTCCTGCATTCGAAGGTTCGAATCCTTCCGCCCCAGCAAGCAAGGGGCAAGGGGCAAAGGGCAGCTTGAAATTCGCCCGGCCATTTGCCGTTTGTTTAGTTAAATAAAATTGTTGTGCATTTTTGCCATTTGCAATTTGCCCAATGAGCGCTGTCCTGCAACATCCGCGGCTTTTTTCTGGCCGCGCGCATCCTGAGCTGGCGCAAAGGATTGCGGCTTATCTCAATCTCGAATTGGGGAAAAATGAGTTCCAGGAATTTAGCGACGGGGAAACCTGGGTCAAGTTTTGCGAGAACATTCGCGGACAGGATGTTTTCATCATCCAGCCGACCTGCGCGCCGGCGCGGAATCTGCTCGAGCTGCTGATCATGATTGATGCGGCGAAGCGGGCTTCGGCGCGCCGCATTACCGCCGTCATTCCGTACTTCGGTTATGCCCGGCAGGATCGCAAAGATCAACCGCGAGTTTCCATCACCGCAAAATTGGTGGCGAATCTGCTCACCACCGCCGGCGCCAATCGCATTTTGACCATGGATTTGCACGCGCCGCAGATTCAGGGTTTTTTTGATATTCCGGTGGATCATCTGTATTCGGCGACGATTTTTGCCGATTATTTCCGGGCCAAAAAAATTCCGGATTTGGTGGTGGTGTCGCCGGATATCGGCGGCTCGCATTTGGCGCGCGCCTACGCCAAACGCCTGAACGCGCCCATCGCCGTGGTCGACAAACGGCGCCCGCGGCCGAATGCGGTTGAGATGACGAATGTCATCGGCAACGTCGATGGCATGAACGCCCTGTTGATCGACGACATTTGCGACACCGCCGGCACCTTGACGATGGCGGCAGCAAAATTGAAGGAACGGGGCGCAAAAAAAGTGTCGGCAGCCTGCACACACGCGATTCTTTCCGGCCCGGCGGTTGAACGCTTGGCGAATTCCGTGATCGATGAGCTGGTCGTTAGTGATTCCGTGCCTATCGACAAATCCAAACAATATGAGCGGATGAAAATTCTTTCCGTCGGTGAATTGTTTGGCCGCGCGATTATGCGCATTCATAACGAAGAATCGATCAGTTTGCTTTTTGATTAGCCTTTTGAAAAGAAGCAGATATTGATCGGTCGCTTAAATTTTTTGTTCATCGCAAAGTGGTGAAATTATAGCGACCGGTCAATAAGTCGCTTGGAAGTAAATTTAAAATAAAGCAGTTTAGATTTTTTGGAGAAAAAAATGGCAGAAGTTTTATTGAATTTGTCTCTTCGACAAGAAATTGGCAAGAAAGGCGCGCGGCAGATGCGTCGCACCGGCGCCATTCCCGGTGTTTTTTATATTCACGGCCAGGATTCGATTGCCGTCACGGTTGATGAAAAAGCCCTGCGCACGGTGATCGTGAGCAAGGCCAATCTCGTTGATCTGAAATTCGACAACGGCAGAAATGAAAAATGCGTCATTCGTGAAGTGCAATGGGATCCGCTCACCAGCCGGCCTCTGCACGTCGATCTCATGGGCATCAAACTCACCGAAAAGGTCAGAATCAAAGTTGCGGTGCGATTGGTCGGTTCGCCGGTCGGCGTCAAAGAAGGCGGCACCCTGCAAACGATGTTGCGCGAGCTTGAAATCGAATGCCTGCCGTTGGATATTCCGGAAAATATTCCGATCGAGGTCGGCGGTTTGAAAATTCAAGATACGGTTCATGTCGGCGATATCAAGCTCGAGCGGGTCAGGATTTTGAATGATCCGGGGCAGGTGATCGTCAGTGTGTTGCCGCCCAAGATTGAAGAAGCGCCGGCGGCTGAAGCGGCGGCGGAAGAGAAGGCCGAACCGGAAGTCATTGGCCGCAAGAAGGAAGAAGCTGAGGGCGAAGCCGCCGAAGGCAAAGGTAAAGGCGAAGGCAAGGGCAAGGAAGAAAAGAAAGAAAAAGAGAAGAAGTAAGCCGGCGGCCGTAGACTCGTTGTTTGGAAACAAGTTGAAGCGAGACGGCGATTGGCCAGTGAAGTTGGCAATCATTCATTGTTTGCCGCCAAGAAACTCCTTCCTCATTTGCGTTTCCCCTTCGAGCGCAGCCTGCGTGTCTCTTCTTAATTGCCGCATGCGGCATGTCAGAAAAGCATCTTATAGTTGGCTTGGGAAATCCAGGCTCGCGTTACGCAAACACGCGCCATAACGTCGGGTTCACAGTTGTCGAGCGGCTCGCTGAGCGGCTTCATCTCAGCTTTCGGTCGGGCAAAGGCGATTACTTGATCGCTTCCGGCTCGGCGATTCTGTTGATGAAACCGCTTACCTTTATGAACAACAGCGGGCTTGCCGTTCGCCACGCCGCCGATTATTTTGGCCTGGAGTGTTGGCGTATGCTGATTGTTCTCGACGACCATCAATTGCCGCTGGGCAATTTGCGGTTGCGCGCGAGCGGCAGCGACGGCGGCCACAACGGCCTGGCCTCGGTGATTCAGCATCTCGGGATGCAAGAAATCCCGCGTCTGCGGCTCGGCATCAGCGCCGAGTTTGATAAAGGCGAAATGGCTGATTATGTGTTGTCGGCTTTTTCCAAAGAAGAACAGAAGCGACTCCCGGAAATTTACGACCGCGCCGTCGAAGCCGCGCTCAGTTTTATTAACGACGGTGTGCAACAAGCGATGAACAAATTTAATTCATGAAACTAAGGAGGTGAAAATCTTTTGAAGCTCTATGAAACAACAATTGTGATCGATTCCACCCTGAAAGCTGATGAAGTTCGCAGTCAAAACGATAAGATTGTCAATTTCATTTCCAATCACGGCGGCAACATCGAAAAAGTGGACGATTGGGGCAAGCGCCGGCTCGCTTATGAAATCAAAAAGAAGCAATACGGCTTTTATCTGCAAGTGCGTTTCGCCGGCCCGGAAGCGTTGCCGCTGCTTTTAGAGCGCGAGTATCGCCTGAATGAATCCGTGCTGCGTCATTTGACGGTGAAGGTTGATCCGCTGGTTTTAAAAGAAGAGCAGAAGGCCCAAAAGGCCGCTGCGGTTGAGAGCGTCTCCGAAGCATGGGACGAAGTTCCTGCCGATGCCGAGGAAGAAGAGCCGGTTTCCTGACGAGGTGGCTCGAGCTGCGCCGACTCCCGCTTAAAAAATCTATTTTTTCCCACGCATGTTTTTGACCGAGCCCCGATAATTCACGCGGTGCGTAAATCAGCTGCGCTCTGCTTCACGGCTCAAACTGAAGAATATGGCTTATAAGAATTATCGGGACAAGGGAGGAAAAGGCTATGGCGGACTTGAAAATGCCGGATGTCAATTCGGTAATGATCGCCGGCAATCTCACCACCGCGCCGTCGTTTCGAAAAACCACGAACGGCACGCCGGTGGCGAATTTCTACATCGCTTCAAACCGTCGTTTTAAAGACAACGTCGGCCAATGGCGGGAAAATGTTTGTTACGTCGGCGTCGTGGCGTGGTATAAGCTGGCCGAAAGCTGCGCTGAAAATTTGCAGAAAGGCAGCGCGGTTTTGGTCGATGGCGAGCTGCAAAGCCGCATCTGGAAAAACGAAGACGGCACCACCAAGAACGTCGTCGAGATCAAGGCCCGGCGGATTCAGTTTTTGAACAAGCGCCATCCCTCGGGCGAGTTGATGGCCGACGCCGACGAATTTGACAGCATGGCGCTCGACGAGCATCACGAGCCGTCGGCGCTGGAAGAGTCGCCCGAGTCCGGCAAAAGCAGCACGGCCAACGAATTTAATTTTGGCTATGAGAATTTAAAACTTTAATCAACACGGTTGTATTTCACATTGCTCCGCTGCGGAAAATCCGCATGCGCGGGGCACTCCGAAACCGTTGCATCGAATCTTAAATTTGGAGTTCCAGAATGTTGAAGAAACGTCGTATTTGCCGTTTTTGTGAAGAAAAAGATTTGTACGTCGATTATAAGGATGATAAACGCCTGATACGTTTTATGACCGAGCAGGGCAAAATCATTCCGCGCCGCACCTCCGGAACCTGCGCCCAGCATCAACGCATGTTGACCACGGCGATCAAGCGCGCGCGCCATCTGGCGTTGCTTCCTTATGTTGCTGATCCGGTCAAATAAAACAATTAAAACCTTGTGCTAACGCCATAACTTTTCTAACAGGAATTTCAGATATGAAAGTCATTCTCCGGCAGAATTTTGAAACCTTGGGCGACGCCGGCAAAATTGTGACCGTCAAAGACGGCTATGCGAGAAACTTTTTGATTCCGCGCGGCATTGCGTACGAAGCTTCCGACCGCGCCCGGCGCCTTTTCGAGCAAGACAAGCTCCGTCTCGAAGCGAAAAAGAATCGCGAGAAAAAGCAGGCCGAAGACTTGAAGACGAAGCTCGACGGCGTCTCAGTCACGGCAACGGTGCCGGTCGGTGAAGAAGATCGCGTCTTTGGTTCCGTGACCACCCAGGACATCGCCGATCTGCTGGCGGCCAAAGGCTTTGAGATTGATAAACGCAAGATCCTGCTCGCCGAGCCGATCAAAGCCCTCGGCTTCTATGAAGTGCCGGTCAAACTGCACGGCGAAGTGCAGGCCGCGATCAAAGTTTGGGTGGTGAAGCAATAATTTTGCTTCCTCCAAGCTTTGTGAGCAGAATCGCCCACAAAATAGGAATCCCACAGAAATTTTTTCAAATTCATTTCTGTGGGATTTTTTATTCAGTGGGCAAGAAATTTTCTCGAACTTTAGGCGAATAGAATCTTTCCTTCCTCGATAATTTTTTTTCCATCAATCGTCACGCTAGGCGCTTTTAAAATACCACGCGCAAAAATTTCCGGAATCTTGCTGCCGCTGACCATTCGTCCAATGCCGAGATGCGCCGTGCCGAGAACTTTTTCATCTTCAAATCCTGAATTGCCCAAACGCGCTCTGTCATTCAGTCCGAAGCCGATTTCAACAACCATGCGGGCATTGGCGCCGGCAAGCCGCAGCCGCCGCCTGAGATCATTGGCGGCTTTGCCGCCTTTGATGAGTGTAGCGCGGCCGTCCACAACTTTGAGATCGATCGGCGAAGCCGCGCTTGACCGGCTGCCGGCCAAATCATCCACCACCACTTCTCCTTCCATCGAGTTGACCACGGGAGTGATATAAGCCCGGCCTAACGGCAGCGAAACGAAATAGGTTTCCGGCAACAGCGGAATCATTTCCGCGCTGCCGCGATTTTGCGCAATCGAAGTTTTCAGCGTGGTGCCGTTATTGGCGGCGAGCTGCAGCGAGCGGCCGATGGTGAGAATATCAGCGAGCTTGCGGCAGCGATCACGCAATTGGCGGGGATCGGTTTCCAGACTTGGCACAACCGCCTCATCGTCAATCTGCGCAAAGACGATGACTTTGGTGCGATTTTGCTGGCGCAGCCAATTCAAGCTCGCCTCGTCCAGTTTTGATAAAATCACGACGGCAAGGTCGGCGGCTTGAAGAGAATTTTTAGAAAAAGAGGAAAGCCGCGGCTCGCCGTTCGGACGTTCGGCGAGCGCAAGTGAGTTCAGTTCAAGATGAGCTTTGGCGGCGACACTGTGAAATGCCAGGGCCGCATGAGTTTGCTTGACGTCGGAAACCAGCAACACCGATTGCTTGGGCTGCAGCTCCAAACAATCGAGCAAAACCAGTTTCGCCAGCTTTTCAATTTTGTTCAAGGAAAAACTCAGTCAGCTTATGCGACTAAAAGTTTGCCGGCATCCATAATCTTCCGGCCCTCAACATAAACGGTCGGTTTCATAATCAGCCCGTCGAGATGGCTCGGCACCGAAACCGCACCGCCCATCGACATGTTGTCGCCGAGCGCGATGTGAACCGTCCCCATCACTTTTTCATCTTCCAAAATAATTCCGGTGATCCGCGCCCGGTCGTTCGTGCCGATTCCCAGCTCGGCAATATTGCGGGCGGCCTCGCCGAGCGGGTTGATCAGCGCGTTCAATTGTTTCGCCTCTTCGCCGCCGGTAATTTCCACGGCCAAGCCGTCGCGCACCACCAAGCGGATCGGTTTGTTCACTTTGCCGACGCCGGCCATCGCGCCGTCGAAGACGATCACGCCCTGCGCCGTTCCTTCGATCGGCGCAAAAAACGTTTCGCCCGCCGGCAAATTGCCGTATTCACCGGCGCCGTGATAAAGCCCGGTATCGGGTTTGGCATGACGGTCGCCGCGAACCAGCCAAATGTCGGTTCCAGCCGGGCTGGTCACGTGGACTTCGCTGCCGCTTTCCAACGCCTCCGAAAGACGCTGGCTGCGCTCGGCGATCGCTTGATAATCCGCACTCAAGCAGCGAATCATCATATCCTCCGTCACGCCGGGCAAGGTCGCGATTCGCGCGCCGTGCGCGCATGCCTCGCGCCGTGCGGCAGTATGCGTCAATGATTTGCTCGTCGGGCAAAGCACCACGCTGCTCGCGGCCATCAGCGCCGCAATCGGCGCCGGCGGCTCCTCGCCGTTGCGCGTGCGCGGAATGATCTCCGCCAGCATCGCCTCGGCGCCCAGCGATTTTGCCACGCGCCAAATCGCCGCGCCGATCTCGCGTTTGGGTTCGTCGGTGATCACCAAAACCGTTTCACCGGCCTTCATCGCCAAACATGTTTCCAGCGCTGTGCGCGCCGCCGCTTCGAGCTGGCGCGTCAAACCAGCGGCTTTTTTCGCCGTGACAACGGCCGGGGCGGAAATTTTTTTGGCCTTCGAAGCCGCGCTTTTCTTGCGAGCTTTCGCTGCAACTTTTCGGGGTGATTTTTTTGCCGCGGCTTTCTTTGTCTTTTTTATCGTAGCCATGATTCCTCGTCAAATATCTTTGCTTGTTTATTCGGGCCGGATTCCGAACTCGTTTGCAGCAAAACCAACTTACAACCGCTGTGAAAAAATATGCGCAAAAATTTTGGCATCGTCAAGTATATTTTCAATCAAACAATATTCATCCGGGCTGTGGGCGGTTTCGGCCATCGTCGACCAAACAGCGGCCGGAAAGCCGGCGCGGCGAAAATAAGCCGCGACCGTTCCGCCGCCGATGCCCATCGGCTTCGGCCGTTTCTTGCGCAAGTCTTTCATCGCGCGCGTAATTGCCTGCACCACCGGCGCCTCCGGCGAGGTCGGCGGCGCCGCCTGATCGTGCTGGGCATACGAAATTTTGATTTTGACTTTGAATTTTTTTTCCGTCTCTTTTGCCAGCGCCTTCACCACTTTGACCACCTCGCTGATTTTATAGTCGGGAAGAACGCGGCAATCAAAATACATCACATCCTCCCCCGGAATCGTGTTGACGTTCGGCACGTTGGCTTCGCGCTTCGTCGGCTCGAAAGTCGAGATCGGCGGGCTGAACATTGGATTGCGTTTCTTGAACTTTTTGTAGAGGGTATCGAGACGAACTGCCAGATAACTCGCGGCCTTGTGCGCGTTCAACCCCTGCTCCGGCACCGAGCCGTGCGTTTGCTTGCCGCGAGTGTGAAAACGCAGCCACAAAATACTTTTTTCTGCCACTTCGATCATCGTGCCCTTGGTATCGCCGGCGTCCGGAATGAGAATGAGATCATTGCGGCTAAAAAGGCGGCGATGCTTTTTAATTAAATATTGAATGCCATATTGGCTTCCGGTTTCTTCGTCGGAGACAAAAACCAAACCCACCGGGTTGCGCGGCGTTATCTTGAGATCGCGATAGGCTTTGACCGCAAACACCGACGAGGTCAAACCCTGCTGGTTATCTTCCACGCCGCGGCCGATAAGTTTGTTGCCGGCGACGCGCACCGTCCACGGATCGCCCGTCCATTTCGAGAGATCGCCGGGCGGCACGACGTCGAGATGGGTCATGATCCAAACCGTGCGTTTATCCGAATGCCCGTTAAACCTCGCGATGATATTGGGCCGGTAGCCATACGAGACACGCGTGTCCGGCGCCCGATATTCCTGCAGATCATCCGGCCGCAAATGCCGGTTCACCCATTCTTTCACAAAAGCCGCCTTGTCTCGCTCGCCGTCACCGCCGCTCTCCGGTCCCAGTGCTGGAATTTTGGTCAAATTTTTTTCAAAGTCAATGACGTCATGGCGATAACCGTCAATTTGCGCAATAAGTTTGTTTAAGCCGTTTTCCATCGAATGTCGTCTCCGATATGAAATCACTTTTCGTCTGATCTTGAATGAAACGCTGAGCGCCATATTCAAGATAACTTCCCGATACTTCTTTCGCAAGAATTTTTCTGTTGGCAGGAAGGGCGAATGTAGTTACCCGTATTTTGTTTTTACAAATTCAATGGCGCAAAAATAAAAAATATTTCGGTATCAATCATTTTGTCGGGCTAAGCGTCATGGTCTAATCTGAAACATCGCTGTCCTTTGTTTTTTCTGCAAGGAAATTTTATCCGCCACCTCCGCCGTCAGCTCATAATCACCGGGTTTTAGCCGGGAAACATCAATATCAAAGCCTTCGCTGGCTCGTCTTTGGGGATGATCGAAGTTAAACGACAACGCCACCATTTCTTTTCGATTCAACTTGTTGCCTTTCCGTTCCAGCCGGGCAACGCGAAAGCCAAGTGAAAATTCCGCCACGCTATCCGGCTTCAAGGCGAGATGATAAATTTCCAGGTAACATTTCAACGCATCGCCGCGCCAAATCTGATTCGCCGGAATGAGACGAAAAGGAAACAGCGCGCTATCGACGCCGGCCGGCATGGCCACGCCGATAACCAAATCGCTCAATTCCAAGCTCGCGGGATTTCTCGAAAGCGGCGGCATTGACTCGAGCGTCGCTTTGCCGACGGCGATTGGCGCCAAATAAACCAATGTATCAGGATTGGTGTTATCCGGCAACGAAAACGCTTCAGCGGCGAGCGTATAATGAGCTTGCGCGGCATTTTGCTCGATGATGAAAAGCGAAACGTTGTCATAGCTCACCGGCGGCGTATCGGCCTCACGGCGGATTTCACGCCAGTTTTTGTCGCGCGCGATCAAAGTATGCGTCAGTTGATAAATTGGCGCTTTCTTCTCCCTAATATTCACAGAAGCCAAATTTTCGACGAAAGAAAAAACCGTGATCACAAGTTTCGGTTGATTTTGTTCATCCAGAAGCCGTGTTTGGTAAGGCGTCAAATTGATCGGATTGAGGCCATCTTCATAAATTGATCGATCCAACGGCGCCTGCTTTTGCGCGACGTTATCGGCATCGCGGCTTTCGTAATTGGCGGTGATGCCTCGCAAGAGATTGTGGCTGGGGCTGAGCCGTTGCGCAAATGGATCGGAAGCTTTCGCTTGCACCCAAGTGGATTCAAGCTCGCGGTAGCGCCGGTCAAAGAAAGGATCGAAAGTCCGCAGCTCGGCATAAAACATGATTTGCAGAACGGCGCCCGGCAAAAAGCCTCCGGTATAGCGCGTGCTTCTTCTGCTAAACGCGCGCGGCGGAATAAAATCTTCGACGCCGGCTCGCAAGCCGTAGGAACCGGCGCCATCCTTGTTTCCGAAAAGATAGATAATTGGCTCGTCTGCCGGCAAAGAAGAATAACGCCAGATTTCATACTCAGGCAGGGTGTTAAAGGTGTCGATCTGCCTTTCGATCTCAAAATTACTCGGTACCCAATTCCGGCTTTCATTTTTGTTTGTGCCCAAAAAACCCTTCTTGCTTTTATCCGGTTTGCCGAATTTGACATAGATCAAGCCGCGGTCATCCGTTCCATAGGTGGTGTTGGAGGCTTTGGTGAAATGCGCGCGCGCGTAGGCGATGCGTTCCCAATGTTCGAGCAGCCTTTCGTTGATTTCGGTGGTGGGTGTGGGATCTTTTTCGATCCAAAATCCGCACATCTTGGCGCCCAATGATGAATCGTTTTGGCTTAACGACAAATTCCAATCCGCATATTGTTTTTCACTTAACAGCGGCGCGAGGCGCTCGATTTCTTGCGCCAGCTCATTTTTAGACTCGAATAAATTCTTTTTAAAAAAACACTGCAAGTACATTTCACACGCCGCTGCGTAATATGCCGAGGCGTTATGCCGGACGGCTAATTCGATAAAGGCGATAGCAATTCTGAAGTCGATTTGCTCTTGTGAGCTTGCCATTTGGCTCGCAGCCAGCCAGGTATCGAGCGCCCCTCTCCAGTCGCCGGCGTTTCTTAGTTCGAGGCCTGTTTGATAAGCATCCGCCGCAGTCTCTTGCGCCCGTAACATTTTTAACGGCATATCCGCAGCAAGCCATGACGCCCCGAACGTCAAAATTGAAACAACTCGCAAACGGCGGCGAAAATTTTTGAGAGGGATTTTCATTTTGCAGCGACTTCACTTTTGCTAAAATGAAAGTGCAACAAATCCCCGGCAAAGGCAAGCGTTTTCTATTGAAAAATCACCGCCCGCAAGCTTTGCACGACGAAAAATCCATAAAACAACGTGCTCAAGAACAGAACGATTTCACGCCAGCGCGGCGCGCGCAATTCCACGGGCAGCAAGGTTCGATTCACCACAATCAAATGCAGGCTGGAAATCATAAGAATGAGGCCCGCGATGTTGGCGCCGATGATGATCAGCGTCAACGGCTGGGCCAGGCCGAGGGCGATGCAACCCCAAAGCATGAAGATGAATAAAACCGAGTAATAAACTTTGCGGACATCGTCGCCGGCCCATTTTCTCGCCCGAGGATTGCCGTTCCACCAAATATCGGTGACGACACGAACGAAGGCATCAGTCATGCCGAGCTGCGTCGAAAAGAGAATCCAGAAACCGTTGAGCAGCGTGAGCGTCCACCAAAATTTTCCCATGGCTTCGGCGAGATATTTGGCTTGATAAGCGCCCGCCGCCAAGCCGGAAAGATCGGTGCCGGCGGGAATCAAGCCGCGCGCCATGTTGACGGTGAGAAACATGCCGACCAGGCACATGAGGCCCCAAACCCAAATTTGATCGACTTGCACGTAGCGCCACCAGCCGCGCCAACGCTGCAAGTTCTCGGCGTCAATTGCAAAAATTTTTCCAACGGCGGAAAGTTTGAGATGGCGGCCGCCGACGAGGCTTGGAATGGCGCCGACACGGCTTCCCATCGCAAAGCCTTTGTCGCGTATCCAATTCGATACGGTCAAGTTCAGCGTGCCGCCGGCGCCGGCATAAGCGGCTAAAGCGCCGAGCAAAAGCCAATTCGTGTCCGAGGCGACGACCATCGCCGGCGAAAAGAAACCTTGCAGCGTGGTCCACCAAACTTCGCTGGAAACGAAAGCAATATTGACAAAAATCAAAAAGGCAAAGATATACGTGAGCATGATCCACGAGGCGCGCTCCAGCATCTTCTCGATGGTCCGGCCAACGGCGAGAATGACGCCGCAGGCCAGAAAAGTGGCATAGCCGAAATATCGCAGAATCGCCGCGTCTTCCGCACCGGGCAAGCGACCTTCGAATGTTGCAAACAAGGCGGAAGCGGATGTCGCCGCCCAACCGGGCCAGCCGATATGAAGCAGCGCGAGCAAAATGTAAAGATTTCCCCAAAAGAGCGCGCCGGGTTTGGTGCGCATGAAACCGGTGAAAATCGGCTCACCGGTGTACATCGTGTAGCGCATTGCCTCGGTGTTGACGATCACTTGAAAAAAAACGCTGATGGTGACGATGGTGAGCAATGAGGCGCCGGATTTGAGCGCGGCGGCCGGGCCGAGCAACCATTCACCGCTGCCAATCGAGGCCGCCAGCAAAATCGCGCCGGGGCCGATGACGCGAAAAAGATTGCGCGCATTAAACGGGGGCGGCGCCGGCAAGTCGTCAAGCTCCCAGGGAGGAAGTTGGTGTTTGTTCATGTTCGCGGCCAAAAATTTTATTTCTTTCGAATAGTTTCCAGTCCAGATTCGAGCAGGCACGACACTCATCTTTACGGAAAACGGCAGGCCATCGGGACGCACAGCAGTTGGGCCGTTTCAAACTCATAGCTTCGGAGGGTAGTCATCATGAGAGAAAAAAATCAGACTCCGGCGCAGCCCCAATTCAATTATGTGCCCATGATCGTGCCGGTGCCGATGCCGGCCATTTCGGAAAACAAAAGGGAAGATAGAAATTCTGATATCTCGGTGATTGGCGCGTTTTTCTGGGCCATTATTATTCTCCTTTCATTCTGGTTCATCACGGGTGGTTACAACATTTTGCAGTGAGATCACTGCCTGATTTGTTTGACGCGGCATTCGGGGCGCAAACTTATGGGGAACGATGAAAAACGGTGGGACGGGCATGACAAGGGGTGTTATGCCCGTGTTGCCGCGTTTTTTTTTCATATAAGTTTTCGGTAAAATCATAGCGCTTTTTGAAACAAAAAAGGCCACGAGAAAAAATTTCTCTGGCCTTTTTCATTTCCTTAGCAATGAATCACGTCGTCGTGGCAGGAAAAATAGTGACTTGCTTTTTGGTCTTGCCGACGCGTTGGAATTTCACCGTGCCGTCGATCAGCGCGAACAAGGTGTCGTCGCTGCCTTTGCCGACGTTGGAGCCGGGGTGAATTCTGGTGCCGCGCTGGCGGACGATGATGCTGCCGGCCTGGACGAATTGCCCGTCATAACGCTTGACGCCGAGATATTGCGGGTTGCTGTCGCGGCCATTGTGGGTGCTGCTGCCGCCTTTTTTATGAGCCATTTTTTATTTCTCCGTAAAACTTTATTCATTACATAGAATGTCATTCCGTAGGAACCTTTTTTCTATTCAAGCTTGTTTTCGCTGCAAAAAAGATTCTTCCAGAATGACATGCTCTTCTACATCACAATTTGCTCGATGCGAACTTTTGAATGTTGCTGGCGATGTCCGCGGGTGCGGGCGTAGCCTTTGCGGCGTTTTTTCTTGAAGACGATGATTTTCGGGGCGCGTTGCTCGCCGGCCACCGTGGCTTCGACGCGCGCGCCGGAGACAACGGGCTGGCCGATCTTCACGGCCTCGCCATCCACCACCATCAAAACCCGGTCAAAATTGACTTTGCTTCCAACCTCGGCGGGGAGCCTCTGCGTCAAAATTTCGTCGCCCGGCGCGACTTTAAATTGCTGGCCGCCGATTTCAACCAAAGCGTACATGAAACGTCTCTCCTGCATGTTTTAAGAATCTCGTTTGCCGATTAACCAAAGACAAAACGATGGGTTACATAATACTTAACTTGTCAAAAGATTGAAATTTTTTCCCTTCTCATCAACAAGCCCACGAAACACATTCAACAAGCGAAAGAAAAGGTTGAATTGATATTTTCCCCCACTGATTGAAAAAACCCACTGATGAAAAATTCCATCCGGGGTTTCTTCAATCAGTGGGGGAAAAATTTTTTACGCGTTTTTCGTGGGCTAAGCTTAAAAACAATTGCCGGCGTTACATCACAATCTCATGCCCGTCGCGTTTGGAGTAAAATTTGAACTCATCCAAACGCAAGGATTCATCCGGAAGCAGCTCGATTTTCATCCAATACTTCCACATCAACCGGCGGATGCGGCTCCAAAAACCGGTTTTGAAAAAATCGGCGATTTCCGGATGCAGCTTTAAGCGCAGGTTGCGCTCATTACCGACCAACTTGTACCGCATGAGCCACCGTTCGATGCGGGTGAGCACGGTGGCTTTGGAAATGACCCTGCCGGTGCCGTCACAGGTCGGACAGGGTTCGCTGTAAGAAAACAACAGGCTCGGTCGCACGCGTTCGCGTGTCATCTCGATCAGCCCAAATTCGCTAATGGAGCTCATATTGGACTGGGCGCGGTCTTTGCGCAATTCGCGACGGAATTCATCTTGCAGCCGGCGTTTGCATCGCGGATCGGTCATGTCGATATAGTCGATGATGATGATCCCGCCGATGTCCCGCAGGCGGAGTTGCCGGGCGATCTCATGCGCGGCTTCCAGATTAATCTTCAGCGCATTTTCATCGTGATGGGCGCGGCCCATGTATTTGCCGCTGTTCACGTCGATGGCAGTGAGCGCCTCCGTGTGGTCAAACAAAATGTAGCCCCCGCTGCGCGTCCAAATCTTGCGCGAGAGACTTCGTTCGATTTCCTGCTCGATTCCGTAAGCGTCGAAAAGCGGCTTTTTGCCGCGGTGCAATTCGACTTTGTTGCTGGGTTGCGAGGAGACTTCCTCGAGATACTTGGCGATTTGCTGATACATTTTCCGCGTGTCGACGACGACGCGGTCAATATCCGGCGTGAACAGATCGCGGATGACGCTCGAGGCCATGCCGAGATCCTTGTAAACCAGGCTCGGCGGCTTTGAACTCTTGATGCGATCTTGGGCTTTGCGCCAGGTCTTGATCAAGTTTTCAACATCAAGGCGCAGCGCCTCGTCGCCTTTGCCGACTGCAACGGTGCGGACGATCAAGCCGAAGCCCTTGGGCCGCAGCTCGCGCGCCATTTTTTGCAGGTGCTTGCGTTCGCGCACGCTTTGAATTTTTTTCGAGACGCCAACCATCTCGCTATTGGGCACCAACACGCAGTAGCGCCCCGGAAGGGACAACTCGGTGGTTATCCGGCAGCCTTTCGTGCTGATCGGCTCCTTGATAATCTGCACCAAAATCTGTTGTCCCTCTTTCGGAATCGGCCTTTCGTGAAACTCGCGTCTGTGCGTTCGACCATTTTCAGAGGTGCTTTCCAAATCCAAAAACGCGCTGTACTCTTGGAGCGAGTCGCCAATATCGCTGAAATGCAAAAAGGCGTCTTGTTCGTGGCCGATATTCACAAAGGCAGCTCGCATCCCTTTCACCACATTCACCACCTTGCCCAGGTAAATATCGCCAACCATGCGCTCCGCTTCCGGACGTTCGGTAAACAACTCCACCAGTCTTCCGTCTTCGAGCATGGCAATACGCGTTTCGCCGACCGAGGAATTAATGAGAATCTCTTTCCTCATATTTGATCCTTCAATAAAACAATCCATATTCGTCTTTGCCCGCGGCCGTAAGCCTACGGCCGGGTTCTCGGCGAAAACGAGAATAGTTCCCGACCTTTCTTCAATGATTTAATCTAAAAAATCGGGAAGAAGGACAATAACCTTCTTTAGGCCAATTCAAAGTGACTGTATGTCAAAGAACAAAAGCTTAAAGAACCCCGGCTTTGCTTCGTTTGTTGTTTTAAATGAAGCCGGGATTGTCCAACATAATTCAAATAAAAATACAGAAATTTCGGCAGGAAAGCAAGGAGTTTTTTCTGACCTTGAATTATTCACGAATTTTACCACTAAGACACCAAGACACGAAGAACACCAGACTTATGAAAATAACTTCAAATGTTACTGATCAAGTCCAACAAGACTCTATAAAAGTAAAGCTTTGTGTCTTCGTGTCTTGGTGGTTGATGAATAATTCAGGTGACTTGTTTATTTTGGAGGGGCAATTTAAGGCCATTTTTCACTTGACTTTTTATATGTTTCGTAATAATTTGACAGTCGTTTAACGGTTGTTCTTAAATATACCACGAAATTCGGCAACTAACCTGTTTCTGAGGGAGGTTTAGCATGGCTGAAAAAGCAGCGGAAAAAAAATTCAAGCCGTACATCCGCGATGACCAAAGCGTGCCGGAGTTTACCCCCAAGGCCATCATTCTTGGTGCGATCTTCGGACTCATCTTCGGCGCCTCGACGGTTTATTTGGCGCTCAAGGCCGGCTTGACGGTCTCGGCCTCGATTCCGATTGCGGTGCTGGCGATTGCAGTTTTCAAACGCCTCGGCAAATCCACCATTCTCGAAAACAACATCGTGCAAACCATCGGCTCAGCCGGCGAGTCGGTCGCTGCCGGCGTTGCCTTCACCATTCCGGCGCTCATTTTTCTTACCGCCGGGGAACAATTCTTCACCTATTTCAACATTTTCACCCTCGCCCTCGTCGGCGGCATATTGGGCGTTTTTTTCATGGTGCCGCTGCGGCGTTCGCTGATTGTCAAAGAGCACGACACGCTGCCCTACCCCGAAGGCACGGCCTGCGCCGAAGTTCTGGTCGCCGGCGAACGCGGCGGCTCGCTGGCCGGCAAAGTTTTCGCCGGACTCGGCTTGGCGTTTGTTTATAAATCGCTGATGAGCATCATCGGCCTCTGGAAAGAAGTTCCCGGCTTCACGGCCTCGCGCACCTCGGCTTTTCCCAACGCCAGCGTGAGCGGAGAGATCACGCCGGAATATCTCGGCGTCGGCTACATCATCGGGCCGCGCATTGCCGGCGTGCTCGTTGCCGGCGGCGTGCTGTCATATCTCGTCTTGATTCCGCTCATCAGCTTCATCGGCGATGCGCTGCCGAATTTTCTCAAACCGGGCGTCGGCGATAAATTGATTCGCGACATGTCTCCCTCGGAGCTTCGGCTCGGTTATGTTCGATACATCGGCGCCGGCGCCGTCGCTGCCGCCGGTTTAATCACGCTGCTGCGCACGCTGCCGACGATCGTCTCCGCATTCAAAGAAAGTTTTGCGAGCTTGCGTGATATGAAAGCCGGCATCGCGCCCTCCCGCACCGAACGCGACATTCCGATCACCTACGTCATCATCGGCTCGCTGGCCCTGGTTCTCATCGTCGCGCTGCTGCCCCAACTTCCCGGTGAAACCGTTGTCGGCAAATTATTGATGGGCGTGCTCGTCGTTGTTTTTGGTTTCTTCTTCGTCACCGTCAGCTCGCGCATCGTCGGCATTATCGGCTCTTCTTCCAACCCGATTTCCGGCATGACCATCGCGACGCTGATGGCGACGTGTTTGATTTTTGTGACGCTCGGCTGGGACAGCGATATTTATCAATCGCTCGCGCTCGCCGTCGGCGGCATCGTGTGCATCGCCGCGGCCAACGCCGGCGCGACGAGCCAGGATTTGAAAACCGGCTACATCGTCGGCGCAACGCCGTTTTATCAGCAAATCGGTTTGATCATCGGCGTGGTGGTTTCCACCTTTGTCATCGGCTTGACGCTGCAAGCGCTGGATGCCTCGATGAAATTTCAAGGCGTGGCGCATGCCATCGGCTCGGAAAAACTTCCGGCGCCGCAAGCGACGTTGATGGCGACGATCATCAAAGGCCTGCTGGCGCGCGATCTGCCCTGGGGCCTGGTGTTTGTCGGCATGTTTACCTCGGTGGTGGTTGAGTTGTGCGGCGTGCGCTCGCTGTCATTCGCCGTTGGCGCGTATCTGCCGCTCTCCACCACCGCGCCGATTTTTGTCGGCGGCTTGCTCAAAGCTTTGGTTGATAAAATGGCCGGCAAAAAAGACGGCGGCCACGAAGAATCGGAGGTCAGCTCCGGCATGTTGTACAGCACCGGCCTCGTCGCCGGCGGCTCGCTGACCGGCGTCGCCATCGCCTTGCTCAGCGGCATTTCCACCACAGGTGCCGATGGCCAAGAAATTTCGATCTTGACCTGGGTGCTGGACAAAGTCGGCGTGCACGGTTGGGAAAGCCTCGGCGGCTTCGCTGATCTGATCGGCATCGCCTTTTTCGCCGGATTGTGCCTTCTGCTGTTGCGCGCCGCGCGGCAGAAGCTTTAGGCGGGAATTGTAGATTTCGTGACTTGTTTGCAACTGTGAAATGCGCCGGTGCCCTGGAAAATTTTTTCTTGACGCCGGCGCATTTTTTTTGCTACCATTGACCAGCCAATTTACAATCGGCTGCCAGATAGCACGATCAATTTAACCACGGGGAAAATCATGACGCTTTTGCCAATTTTTTCGGTAGTCGAATAAGTGTTAGCTATGTGAAAGTGCCAATATGTAATCGAAACATGCAGTGATGTGAATTCTTTATTAGACTTTATCCGAAAGAAATCTTTTAATTCATTGTCGCAGTTGTCGTTTCCGGTTTTGAACGGAAATTATGTAAACCACATGCAATAACCATGATCAAGTCGGAGAAACCTTCTTTCGTATTGCGCAACACATCTTTCACAATAACGTGAGCGCTTGATGCCAGCAATTGCATGTTCGACTTTGACGCGGATTCGGGAGAGTTTGCGATTGTTTTGTTTCTCCGACGCGGTTAACTCTCCGTTACGAGGCTTTTTTTCGGCTGACAAGTTTTCTGAACATGCGGTTCATAACCCTGAAAGCCTGTATCTTTGTAGAGCGTTGCTTCACTGGGATAAGAGATTCGTTCGCTCTCCGCGATTTTCTTGTCGTGAGTTTTACCGACGCAGGTTTGACCCAAATAGCCCACGCGCGTCGTCTTGACATCGACAAGCACGACGTTTTTGTCGCTGTGGACTTTTTTCTTGCCGCTATAGTGCAAGGCTTGTTTTTCGGGCGTTAGCGACGCCGTTCTGTGCCATCGATGATTACCTTGATGGTTTTAGATTTCCGCCGTTCATGGCGGGCAAACTGACGCGGATTGCGTTCGGGTAAAACTTTTAAGTTCGCCAATGTTTGTTTGAGAATGGGTAAAAGTTGGTGAATCCAAGCATTGGCACGGGATTGACTTATCCCGAACAATTCACCGATCAAGGCTTGGAGCGGATAGGTTTTTTGATAGAGCAAGGCAAACAATAACCTCTGTTCAACGCCGTGTAGATTGCCTTTACGTCCTCCGCCCGCCTTTGCGTACTTTGCCTGCACGCGTCTTTTGGGACGGATATTTTCGTCCATAGGCTCGCTCAAAAGCAGGCGACAGACGGGTGAATTCTTTTGGCGTAAGACCAGCCAGCGCGAGAAACTTGCGCTGATTTTTTTTTAAGTTTATTGTAGGAGAGCATTCATAAAATATAATCGCTATTTCGGATAAAGTCTTTTGTTCAATCCGGCTTGCGTGCCAAACCACATAAAGCCCTGATGATCTTGTAGAATGCAATACACCGTGTTTTGCGAGAGACTCTGCTCCAGTTCAATGCGCTCAAATTTGATCCCCGAGCGGGATTTTGGGCGTAAAGATCGATCATGCCAAACTGGATGATCAACGTCATCAGGCTCAATCGAAAAAATTTGAGCACAGCAGCGCGCTTTGAGGCTTTGTTCATGACGCCCTGCGGTCTGATTTTATTCCGCTACAATCTTATCGTAAAAGATCGCTTGGTCGATTATGGTCTGGAAGGAAACGCCGAAATTTGTCGCTTTCGTAAGCTGTCAAACCCGAGGCGATGGCGATATTTAAATTGCAATCGCCTTTTTGAAAAGTCAAGCGCTTTCAAGATTTTTTTTGGGAAAGATTTTTTTCTTGCGGCAATCATGTGGTTGATGTATTTTATTGAAATAGAATAGCCAACGAATAAGCAGACAAAAGTTTTACCCAGATGCAACCATTTGACTTTCTATCTTCCATCCACGTTATTTTCGGCGAAAACACTCTCGAACAAATCGGTGGTTTGGCCAAAGAATTGTGTGGCCACCGCATTTTATTGGTTACCGATTCGGGCATTCTGCACGCCGGCCACGTCGATCGTGCGGTGCATTCACTCAAAAAAGAAACCCTCGCCGTCTTCGTGTTTTCCGAAGTCGCGGAGAATCCCACGACGCGGCATGTCGAAAACGGCGTTCAATTTGCCAAAGACAACGCGCCGATTGATTTGATCATCGGCCTCGGCGGCGGCAGCGCGATGGATTGCGCCAAGGGCATCAATTTTCTGCTCACCAACGGCGGCAAGATGGAAGACTACTGGGGCGCAGACAAAGCGCCGAAGCCGATGCTGCCCTCGATTGGAATTCCCACGACCGCCGGCACCGGCAGCGAAGCGCAGTCGTTTGCGCTTATCTCGCAAGAGAAAACGCATATCAAAATGGCCTGCGGCGACAAGAAAGCCAGATTTCGCGCCGTCATTCTCGACCCCGCTCTCGTCAAAACTGCGCCGAAAAAAGTAGCGGCCATTGCCGGCATCGACGCGATTTCGCACGCCGTGGAAAGCTACGTCTGCACACGGCGCAATCTGATTTCGCAGATGTTTGCTCGCGAAGCCTGGCGATTGTTGGCGCGTAGTTTTGAAGTGACATTAAAAGAGCCGGAGAATATCGCGGCGCAGGGTAACATGCTTTTAGGCGCTCATCTCGCCGGCGCGGCCATTGAAAATTCCATGCTCGGCGCAGCGCATGCCTGCGCGAATCCGTTGACGGCGATTTATGGCATCACGCACGGTATCGCTGTTGGGTTGATGCTGCCGTATGTCATTCGATTCAATAGCCACGCCGTAAATGATCTTTATGCCGATTTGCTTCACGTTGCGGGAATTTCGGTAAGACCATCATCCGGTTTTGGGGAACGGCTCAGCAAAAGAATTGTTGAATTAAAAACAGCCGCCGGATTGCCGCAACGATTGCGCGAGTGCAATGTTGAAAAACCAAAATTGCCGGAATTGGCCAAAGCCGCGGCAGACCAATGGACGGGAAAGTTCAATCCGCGCGCGGTAGGTGAAGTTGAACTTTTGCAACTTTATGAAATGGCATTTTAAAAGAGAGTCTTGATGATCATAAAATCCTACAAACTCCTCGGCGGCACACATCCCGAGACCGCCACGATCAAAAATGTTCTCGCCAGTCTCGGCGTCAAAGCGCCGCACACGGGAAAGCCTTTCACCGAAGCGATGCTGCTCGGCGTTGCCGGCGGCCTCGGTATCGGTTACATTCTTTGGGAGTTCAAAAAATACGCCTCGGCGATTTTGGTGATGGCTTTTCAGAACAAATGGAATTATCCGGTAAAGTTCACTACCAATCTTTGCAATCGTCTCGGCATCAAACCGGTTTTTAAAGAAACAAGCGGCACCGTCGCAGCCGAAAAGCATCTCAAAGAGGCGCTCGAAAACGGCACGCCGGCCATCGCCTGGGTCGATCAGTTTCATCTGCCCTACATGCATCTGCCCGAAACGCTCAACGGCTGCATGAGCTGGATCGTGACGGCTTACGGCCTCGACGAAGCCGGAAATAAAGTTTTCATCGACGATCTCGGCAAAAAACCGTTGACCCTTTCGGGCGAGGAGTTTGCGAAAGCGCGAGCGCGAATTCCATCTTACAAAAATCGTTTGCTCTTGCTCGAAGCGCCCAAAGCCATAGATATCGAAAATGCGATCATAGAAGGCATTCGTGATTGCGTCAATTATCTCGGCGCGAAATCCGACACCTTCGCGCTGCCGGCGATTGCGAAATGGGCCAAGCTCATGACCGACACGAAAAACTCCAAAGGCTGGCCCGTCGTCTTCAAAAAGAGAAACGGGCTTTACAGCACGCTCACTTCGATCTACGAAGGCATCGCGCACCGAGACAGCGATGGCGATGGCCTGCGCGCGATGTACGCGGATTTTCTTTCCGAGGCCAGCGCGGTGATCAACACGCCGCGGCTGAAAGAAATCGCGGCACAGTATAAAAAAATCGCCAAAATGTGGGCGAATCTGGCGGATGCTTGCCTGCCGGATTCGGTGCAGCCGTTCAAGGAAACCAAAAAGCTGCTCGATAAAAAATACGAGCTGCTGCGAACGCAAGGCGATGCCGGCTTGAAAGAAGTTGCCAAGATGAGCAAAAAGCTCAACGATTGGGATGGCGCGCTCAATAAGCAAATTCCACTGAATGATCGTCAAATCGACGAACTCTTTGCGGATATCCAGGCGCGGCTTTATGACATTCATGCCGCCGAAGAAAAAGCGCTGGCGGAATTAAATGACGTGGTGAATTAGTGGCAAAGCGAAGATTCCGATCCACCGTTTGCAATTCGAATCTTGCAACAAATTCCCCCCAATCTCCGTCTTTTCTTAAAGAAGGTTTCCCGTTGAGAAGGCAAAACCATTTTGGGCAAAACTATTAAAGCTTTACGACAATTGTTTTGCCCCCGCGGACGTAGCCTTCATGGTTTTGTCTTGTTTTTCGTTTTCGGCAATATTCCTTGAAAATTATTTTGTGTAAAAGTTTACTTGCTATAATGATCCTATTGAGAAAAGCGGCTCTGTTTCTGAGCGTTTTCATAACCTGCCTGCAAGCGCAAAACAACGCCAGCGGCCCCAAAAATGATGAATGGCATCTCTGGCGCGGCAATGCCCAGCTCACCGGAGTGAGCAGCGCGACTTTACCGCAAAATCTCGAACCGCTGTGGATTTTCCAAGCCGGTGAGGGTTTTGAATCTTCGGCGGCTATCGCCGGCGGCATCGTTTATGCAACCTCGTTGGACAGTAACCTTTATGCCATTGATTTGGGTTCAGGAAAGTTAAAATGGAAATATCGCGCCGCGGAAACGAAATCATCGCCGGCGGTATCTAAAGGAGTAGTGTATTTCGGCGACGCCGCGGGCGTGTTTCATGCCGTCGATGCCAGCACCGGCAAGCGCCTTTGGACATTCAGAACCGACGGAGAAATTCTTTCTTCGGCAAATTTTGCCGGCGACCGCGTGCTCTTCGGCTCGTACGATCATCATCTTTATTGCTTGGCCGCAAGCAACGGCGCGCTCTTGTGGAAAGTCGAGACCGACGGCTACGTTCATGCGACTCCGACGATCATTAATGAAAATGTTGCAGTTGCCGGATGCGATGGTTATTTTAGGATTATTCGCATTCGCGACGGCGTCGAAGTGAAAAAGATCGAAGCCGGCGCTTACGTGGCTGCCAGCGCTGCCGCTCTGGGGCAACGCGCTTATGTCGGCACGTTCGGCAACAACGTTTTGTGTCTCGATTTGCCGAGCGGCAAGCCGGTTTGGCTGTACGATCCGCCGCAACGGGATTTTCCTTTTTACTCTTCTGCGGCTGTGACTGATAAAATCGTGGTGGTCGGCGGACGCGACAAAATGCTGCACGCGCTCGATCCGCAAACCGGCAAAGCTTTATGGACGTTCACCACCAAAGCAAAAATCGATTCCTCGCCCGTCATCGTTGGTACGCGCGTTTTTTTCGGCGCCACCACGGGAGAGATTTATGCGCTGGATTTGAATTCCGGCAAAGTGGTTTGGCAATTCGAAACCGGCTCGTCGATTGTCGCCTCGCCGAGTGTTGCCAATGGCAAGCTGGTTATTGGCACGCTTGATGGGGTGTTGTATTGCTTTGGAGACAAGTGAAAAGAACAGCATGATACAGCTAAACCTTGTCGTGATTTTCTCGACTGACATTGACCGTGCAGAGCAATTTTATAGATTGTTGGGGTTGGATTTTATAAAACACCGTCATGGCAGCGGACCAGAGCATTACACCTGCGAGTTGGGGGAAATGATTTTTGAAATTTACCCAAGCCAAATTGATACTGACAGTATAGGTTCAGTACGACTTGGCTTTCAAGTCGTATCTGTGGATACGGCCATCGCTGAGTTAATGAAACAAGGAGCAAAGATTATTTCCCTGCCGCAGAACTCGTCGTGGGGACGGCGTGCGGTTGTTGTTGATCCTGATGGACACCGTGTTGAACTTACTGAAAAGCAAAGAGAATAAACATCTTCATTGAAATATTTTGATATGACCGATAACCTAAAAATCATCCACGCCGAGCCTGCTACGGCCGCCAAGCACGATTGGAAAGAGACCGAAGTCGGCAGCGTGTTCGTTTCAAACTATCCGCCGTACTCTCTCTGGAAACCTGATTATTTGCCGAAAGCGTTCGAGGCGCTGAACTCGCCGCCGTGGCCGGAGGCGACGCTCGGGCTTTATCTGCACATTCCGTTTTGCCGCAAGCGCTGCAAGTTTTGCTACTTCCGCGTTTACACCGACAAGAACAGCAGCGAAATTCAAGCCTATCTCGACGCGCTCACCAAAGAAGTGCAAATTTACAGCGCCCTGCCGGCGATCAAAAACCGCCCGCTCAAATTCGTCTATTTCGGCGGCGGCACGCCTTCTTACATCAGCGCCAAGCATTTGCAGCAATTCGCCAAAAAAATAAAGAAAATCCTACCGTGGCACGGCGCCGAAGAAGTCACCTTCGAGTGCGAGCCTGGAACCTTATCCGAGCCCAAGCTGGAGGTCATTCGCAAAATCGGCGTGACGCGCTTGAGCCTGGGCATCGAAAATTTCAACGACACAATCTTGCAGGAAAACGGCCGCGCCCATCTTTCCGAAGAAATCTTTCGCGTGCTCCCGTGGATCAAAGCTCTGCAATTCGACCAGCTCAATATCGATTTGATCGCGGGCATGGTCGGCGAGACGTGGGAAACGTGGAAAGACTCCGTGCAAAAAACCATCGACATCGATCCGGACAGTGTGACGATTTACCAAATGGAGTTGCCGTACAATACCGTTTATTCAAAATCTTTGCTCGACGGCCATGCCGAGGTGCCGGTGGCGAATTGGGACACCAAACGCGCCTGGCATGCGTATGCGTTCGAGCAGCTTGCGGCCGCGGGATTCGAGTCTTCCAGCGCTTATACAATAGTAAAGAAAGATAAAAGTTGCAAGTTTGTTTATCGCGACGCCGTCTGGCATGGCACGGATATGCTCGGAACCGGTGTGGCCTCGTTTGGCCACCTCAGCGGCATGCACGTTCAAAACGTCGCAGGCTGGACTGAATATTTCGACGCGCTCAACGCCGGCAAGCTGCCGCTCAGCCGCGCTTTTGCCACCTCGAAAAAGGAACGCTTGACGCGCGAAATGATTTTGCAATTGAAAACCGGAAAAATTAGAACGGATTATTTTTTCAACAAATTCGGCGCGGACGTCGTGAGCGAATTTGGTCCGGCTTATGAAATGCTCCGCGACGAGGGCATGCTCGATTTCACCCGCGAGGAAGTGGCGCTCACGCCCCAGGGCTTGCTGCGCGTCGACCAGTTGCTGCCGGCGTTCTACGAGCAAAAATATCGCAACGGGCGGTATACGTAACAGACTGCCTGTCTGTTGTTTCTTAGGAAACATTCATTGCGAAATTGAATATGAGTTTTGTCCGCGCGAGCGCAAAGCTGCGAGTGTTTGCACGGCGTGACGACAAATAGTGTTTTGAATTTTTGTACTGCTAAAATAATGCTTGTCAATATCTTTTAAATTAGTTAATTTAAGACTAATATAGCGTTTTTCCGCAAGTGCAGTCCCGACTACTTGCCATTTTGCGCAATAGTAGGTTCAAAGAAACAAATTTAGCAGCTTTTGCAAATTACTCATGTCTAAAACAATAGAAGCATTTTTGGAACGGACTCCAATTTTTACCTTGAGCGAACTCGTTGCTGAACTCGGGAATGGAGCCGCCTTAAATTCAAAATCCATCGTCTATAACCTTGTAAAGAATCGGCGTCGCTCAGGGCGACTGGGAGTGATAAAGGAAGGCGTGTACTTTGTTGTTCGTCCTGGTCAAACCCTACGTACGGCTCCCGTCGATAGCTTTCTCCTTACGTCCAGGCTTGCCCCTGATGCGGTTCTGGCATTTCACACCGCGTTGGACATTCTTGGTTTTGGGCATAGTTTGTTTTATGTGCACTATTACTTTTCAAAAAACTACCGCCGGCCTGTTCGCTTTCGCAACGAGCAATTTCGCTCCGTAAAAACGCCGCAGCAACTTCTTCGCGCCGGCAAGGAGATATTTGGAACGGAGAAAGTAGAGCGGGTTGGGGTGAAAATCTTGACGACAGGGAAAGAACGAACGCTGGTAGAGGCGCTGGAGCATCCTGAATACTGCGGCGGTTTTGAAGAAATGTATCGTTGTCTCGAGAAAATGCCGTACCTTCAACACGAGATCCTGCTGCAATATCTCGATCTCCGCGAACAAAAGAATCTCTTCGCCATGGCCGGTTTCTTTCTCGAGCAGCATCGGGAAGATTTCTACGTCGAAGAATCTTTGCTGCAATCACTTGAACGCAATAAACCGGCTCAGCCTCTGTATTGGGAGCGCTCAAGGAAGAGTGGAATACTGATAAAACGATGGAATTTAATCGTTCCCAAAGCGGTCGTCGAACGAAGCTGGGAGGAATTTTGATGTTTTCAAAAGAGTATCTTGTCAATTTGTCGATGCGCACCGGTTTTGAACCGGAAAATTTGCAAAAGCAAATGACCTTGCTCGAAATCTTGCGCGAAATCCAAAAGCATCCGGTACTCAGCAAGCAATTTGCGTTGAAAGGAGGAACGGCCATCAATCTCTTTTGGTTCCAACTGCCTCGTCTATCAATCGACATCGATCTCAACTATATCGGTAGCGTGGAGCGAGAAACGATGCTGAAAGTTCGCTCCATCCTTGAGCAAGATCTGAAAAAGCTTATTCAATCGCGTGGCATCTCAGTTGGACATGCGCCGACCGATCACGCCGGTGCGAAATGGCGATTGCGAGCTCAGAGCGGCCTCGGCGGGCGCTTCACGTTTGAAGTCGATCTCAACTATATCATGCGGGTGCCGGTTTGGGGAATTCAAGCCAGGGAAGCTTACCCTTTGGATGAAGATTACGTTTTTGCGTTCAATATTGTTTCTCTTGAAGAGCTATTGGCGGGCAAGATCAATGCATTATTAGATCGTTCGGCTGCGAGAGACCTTTACGATGTGTATACCTTGTCGATGAACACGGCGAAATATGATGCAGCACGATTGCGCAAAGCGCTGATTCTCTTTGGCCTGACCCGCAAGGATGATTTTAGAAAAACGAATTTCAATGCCATTGACCAGATCAGCCAGAGAATGGTTGAGGAACAACTAAACCCACTTCGAAAACGTGATGAAGTGATAAAGCTCGACCACATGAAAAGTAAGGTTAAAGAATTGCTCGCCCAAATCTTGCAATACGAAGACAACGAGAGGCGGTTTATGGATCGGTTCATCGATCATGGCGAATACGAGCCTGAATTGCTTTTCGACGATGTCGAGCAAGCACAAAGATTGAAGCATCATCCGGCCGTACTCTGGAAACTGCAAAATCATCGAAAGTACCTGGGGCTTGAGAAGTAAAACTAAGAGAACAAGAATGCGGCAAAGCTTGTCCGTAGCGCTAGTAGGAATGCCAACTTTATTTTGTATGCCTCATTTCAGAAATTTGTGTTTAACCATTTTGCCGCTCTTTTTCAATTTTCATTTTCCCCTTGCCGCGCAAATAAAATCAAATCATGTCCAACACGATTGGCCGCAATGGCGAGGGCTCAATCGCGACGGCATCTCACGCGAGACCGGCCTTCTAAAAACTTGGCCGAATGATGGCCCGAAAGTGTTGTGGCGCGTGCCGCTCGGCGAAGGCTATTCGAGCATTTCGATTGCGAACGGCCTCGCGTACACGATGTATGACAAAGGCAACGATGAATATCTCGCGTGTTTCGAGGCGGCGAGCGGCAAAGAAAAATGGCGATTAAGAACCGACGACAAATATCGCAACGGTTGGGGCAACGGCCCGCGCGCGACGCCGCTCGTCGAAGGAAATTTTGTTTACGCCATCAGCGCGCATGCCAAGCTGTATGCGTGCGACGCCAAAACCGGCGCCGTTCTTTGGCAGCATGATTTGATCAAAAAATTTGGCGGCCGCAATCCCGATCTCGGCTACTCGAATTCGCCTTTGATCGAAGGCGAGCTTCTGTTGGTGAATGGCTGCGGCGGCCAAGATCGCGCCATCCTGGCATTCGACAAGAGAAGCGGCCGTCTCGTGTGGTCGTCTTATGACGATCATCCCGGCTATTCTTCTCCGATCAGCATTCTATCGAATGGTGTGCGCCAAACCGTCTTTTTCACCGGGACGTCCATTGTTGCTGTTTCACCCAACGATGGCAGGTTGTTTTGGACTTATCCCTGGCGCACGAACGATTATGAAAATGTGGCGACACCGGTTTTTATTGCGAACGATAAATTGTTTTTCTCTTCGGCGCATCCGAAAGAGGCCGGCTCTGCCGTGTTGCAGATCAAAGCTGCGAACGGCAAGGTGAATGTTGAAACGGTTTGGAAGAATAATGTTATGCAACATCACTTCGCTTCTTCCGTCTTTTACAAAGGCTTTCTTTACGGCACCGACCGGTCGATTCTGAAATGTATCGAAGAGAACACTGGCCGTGAGATGTGGAAGCAGCGCGGCTTCGGTGAAGGCTCGCTCATTTTCGCCGATGGGCACTTGATCGTTCTCGGCACCAGTGGCAATATCGCGCTGGTCGAAGCGACGCCGGTGGCCTACAAAGAGAAAGCCGGTGCGCAGATTTTGCGTGGGCGATGCTATACAGCGCCGGCGCTGGCCAACGGCAGGCTTTATTTGCGCAATGAAACGGAAATGGTTTGTTTGGATTTATCGGAAGCACGTTTTCGTCAACTTCAATCAACCCAATAACAGGAGCTTGTTAAAATGAAGGAAAAATTTTTTGGTTTTGTTCTCGTTGCCTCAGCTTTGTTCATGATAGGCTGGAATTTCAATTCGAGCAATTTTCCGGCCGCGAATGCCCCTGATGATTGGCCCCAATGGCGCGGGCCGAATCGCGACGGTATCTCCAAAGAAATCGGCTTGCTGAAGAGTTGGCCGGAGGGCGGCCCGAAAGTTTTGTGGCGTGTGCCGTCCGGAGAGGGTTATGCCGGCATCGTCATCGCCAAAGGCCGTGGCTACACGATGTACGGTCAAAGCGGCAGTGAGTTCGTGATAAGCTTTGATCCCGCCAACGGTAAAGAGTTGTGGCGTTTCAAATCCGACGCGCTGTTTGGAAACGATCAAGGCAATGGGCCGCGCTCCACGCCGGTGGTGGATGGCGATTTGGTTTATGGCCTGAGCGGCAGAGGCAAGCTGCACGCGTTGAACGCAAAAGATGGCAAAGCCGCCTGGAGCCACGACTTGCGCGCCGAGTTCGGCGGCAGAATTCCTCAATGGGGAATTTCCACGACTCCGCTGGTTGAAGGCAATCTGCTCATCGTCGACGTCGGCGGCAAATCCGGCCATTCGGTGATGGCCTTCGACAAAAACAATGGCAAAGTCGTATGGAAATCGGAAAGCGATATTCCCGGCTATTCGGCGCCGATTGCGATCACGACCAATGGCGTGCGGCAGGTGTTGATTTTTACCGGTTCGGGATTGGTATCGGTAGCGCCGAACGATGGCAAATTTTTCTGGCGCTATGATTGGGAGACGCGCTATGATGTGAATGCCGCCACGCCGGTGTTCATTCCGCCGGACAAAGTTTTTATCTCCTCGAGCTATGGCAAAGGCGCAGCCTTGCTTCAAACGCAAGCCAGCAACGGCAAAGCAACGGTGCAGGAGCTGTGGAAAAGCCGTGAGATGAAAAACCATTTCTCGTCTTCCATTTTGTACAATAATTATTTGTACGGTTTTGATGATGGCTTTTTGACTTGTTTGGATGTCGCGAGCGGCCAGCCCAAATGGCAACAACGCGGCTTCCAAAAAGGCTCGCTGCTTTATGCCGACGGTCATTTGATCGTGCTCGGTGAATACGGCAATCTCGCGCTGGCCGAAGCGACGCCAACAGGTTATAAAGAAAAAGCCAGCGCGCAGGTTTTGAAAGGAAAATGTTGGACGATGCCGACGCTCGCCGGCGGCAAGCTGTATTTGCGCAATCAGAGCGAGATGATTTGTTTGGACATAACCGCCCGATGATAAATCATCGGGCAAAAAGCTCGAGATTGCTAAAGCAATCTAAAATAATCAGTCCCCTTCAGGGGACTTCAACTTTTAGCTGTGGAATTTATTCGACAGCTCGACACGGAGGAATTACACACGGTATGAAATCGACACCTTGCATTCGCTTGGCTACGCCGGTTATTCTGTTTGCAATTTTTTTCACCCACGTCGCGGCGTTTGCCCAAACCGGCGTCAAAAAAAGTTATGTTTCGACGGACACCATCTTCGTCGTTGGCGAAAGAGAAACCAAAATCCCCACCGTCAACACCATTTCGACGAAACTGCCTATCTCGCTGCGGCAGACTCCCGCGAGCGTCGGCGTCGTTACCAGCGCGCTGATTGAAAACCAGGGCGCCATCGTCGTCGGCGATGCGCTCCGCAACGTGAGCGGCGTCAATTCGCAAACCGGCTTCGGTGTGTTCGATTATTTCATGATTCGCGGCTTCGAGTCCGTCACCAGCGGCCTCGTGCTCACTGACGGCGCGGCGGAGCCGGAGATCACGTTTTATAATTTGTACAACGTCGACCGCGTCGAAGTGCTCAAAGGTCCTGGCGCGTTTTTGTACGGCGCCAACCCGCTCTCCGGAACCGTCAACCTCGTGCGCAAGCAGCCGATATTCAGAAATTTTTTGCACCTTGGCAGCTCGTATGGCCGCTTCGATTCCTACCGCAGCACGGCTGATTTCGGACTGGCGGATGCCGGCGCCCGCGTCGCCTTCAGGCTGAATGCGCTGTGGCAGGATTCGAAAAGTTTCCGCGACGACAAGGACAATGAGAACATCAGCGTCAATCCGGCCTTGACCTGGCGGTTGAACGAGAAGACCTCGCTAACCGCCAATTTCGAGCACGTGAAGAGCAAATACAAACCCGACACCGGCTTGCCATTGTTCAATAATCAAGTTCCCAACGTCCCGCGCACGCAATCGTATCAACTGCCCTCGGATATTTCCGACCAAAAAATCCTGCGGGCGCGGCTTGATTTTGAGACGCGCCTCAGCGAGCGTTTGACGCTGCGCAACAAATTTTATTATACCGATTTGGACTGGCAATCCAACGGCACGCTGCTGCTGGGCGCTTTTCCGTCGCCGTTCGGCACCGTCGTTGGCCGCGCATTGAATGCTTTGGATGATCGCCAAAAGCTGGCCGGCAATCAATTGGAGGCGATTCTGCGTTTCAACACCGGCAGCGTGCGTCATCAGATTTTGGCCGGTTTCGAAGTGAACCGGCTCGGCGATGAATTTACGCTGGGCGTGGTGCAGCAGTTGTCGCCGATCACCTTGGTCAATCCGGTTGAAACCACGACCTCCGTTACGCCTTCACCCTTTATGGAAACGGACGCGCGCAGCATAACGTTTGCGCCTTATGCGCTCAACCAAATTGCGTTTTCAGAAGAATTTCAAATGACATTCGGCGGCAGGTTCGACGCCATTGATTACGAAGACACTCGCACGCTGTTCCTGCAAGGTTTTGCGGTTCCTGCCTCGGCGAATCGAAGCTACGAAAAATTCAGCCCGATGCTCGGAATAGTTTATACACCGACGGCGAATCTTTCATTTTACGCCAACACGGGCAAAGCTTTTGGGCCGCCGTCAACGCTCGTTGTCGGTAACGTCGAAGCCGAAGAAAGCACCCAATATGAAGTCGGTGCGAAGACGCAATTTTATAATGGCAAGCTGCACGCGACGGTGGCGGCCTATCATCTTAAAAAGAACAATCTGACCATATCGAGCTCGAGCAGCCTCGCATTTCTCGCGGGCAAGCAAAAGTCTCGCGGCGTGGAGCTTGAGCTAATGGCCGAGCCGGTGCGCCAATGGCAGACGTTCGTCGCGTATGCTTTCACCGAACCCGAATTGACGGAATTCTTCGATCAAATCGACGGCGTGCAAACCGTGCGTATCGATCGTTCCGGAAATACTCCTGCGTTTGCGCCTAAACATATTTTGAACGTGTGGACGAATAAAACTTTCGATAATCGGCTCGGTCTCGGCCTCGGCGGGCGCTATTTGAGCGAGCAGTTTATCGACGAAGACAACGCCTACAAGATCGACGGCTTTTTTACGCTGGATGCGATGCTGTATTATCAAATCGGCAACTGGCGCTGGAGCCTCAACGCCAAAAATTTGACCGATACCGAATATGAAACGCGCGGTTTCAGCTTGTTCTACTCGGCCTCGGTTTTGCCCGGCAATCCGCGCGCGATTTACGGGCAAATTGAATTCAAGCTGTGATGGCGATGGCGGTAGGCCTTTGACACTTAGAGTTTAGAATAAAATCCTAAACTATTTTTGAACACGGATGACGCGGATTGCGCGGATTTTCACGGATAAAAATCCGTGAAAATCCGTTTGATCCGCGTCATCCGTGTTCAAAATTTTTGCTTAAAAGCTGCCCCGCTTGCGGGACTCAAGTTTTTAACTTGTTTGAAAACCTGACATAGAAACTTATGCAAGAATTTAGCTCGGAGTTTATTGACACAATGAACCAGCATAAATCACCTCACTATTACGACGTCATCATCATCGGCGCCGGCCCGGCGGGTTCGACCACCGCCGCTTTGCTGGCCGAAAAGAAATATCGGGTTCTGCTCATCGAGCGCGACAAATTCCCCCGCTTCAAGATCGGCGAATCGTTGATGCCCGGCACCTACTGGACGCTCCAGCGTCTCGGTGTTCTCGAAAAAATGCAGGAGAGTTATTTCCCCAAAAAGTACAGCGTGCAATTCTATTCGAGAACCGGCAAGGCTTCGTCGCCGTTTTATTTTTTTGAAAACGACTCGCACGAAAGCTCCACCACCTGGCAGGTGTTGCGCAGTGAGTTCGACCAAATGCTCATCGAAAACGCGCAGGAGAAAGGCGCCGAGGTGTTGCAAGAAACCGCCGTGCACGAAACCCTGTTCGATGGAGATAAAGCGGAAGGCGTGCGGGTAAAGTCGCTCAGCGGAGTTTTGCAAGATTTCTTCGCCAAGGTTATTGTCGATGCCACCGGCCAAAGCGCGTTGCTGGCGCGGCAGCTCAAGCTCAAAGACACCGAGGCGAAATTGAAAAAAGCCTCCATTTATACGCATTTCGCCGGCGCCTATCGTGATCCCGGTGTTGATGAAGGCGCGACGTTGATTATGCACACCGAGAATCAGGATTCGTGGTTCTGGTACATTCCGCTGCCGGATGATCGCGTTAGCGTCGGCGTCGTCGGCTCGATTGATTATCTGCTGCAAAACCGCAACGAAGAAGCGCAACAGATTTTCGCGGCTGAGATTGAAAAGTGTCCGGCGTTGAAGCCGCGCCTGGTTAACGCAAAGCAACTCTTTCCGGTTAAAACGACCAAGGATTTTTCTTATCGCGCCAGCCAAATGTCCGGCCACGGCTGGGTACTTGTCGGCGACGCCTTTGGTTTTCTCGATCCGATTTATTCGTCGGGCGTTTTTCTCGCGCTGAAATCCGGCGAGCTGGCGGCGGATGCGATTGCTGAGGCGATTGAGAAAAACGATTTGTCCGGCGCGCAATTGGGAAAATTCGGCCCTGAGTTTGTCGACGGCATGGAAGCGATCCGCAAGCTGGTTTACGCGTTTTATACGCGAGATTTTAGCTTTGGGAGGTTTTTGAAAAAATTTCCCAAGCATCGCCAGTCCATCGTCAATCTGTTGATCGGCAATGTTTTTCGCAAAGGATTTGACGGCGTTTTTAATGATATGAGCGCGATGTGCGAGCTGCCGGAGACGCGAACGTTGAACGGCGCTTCGAGTACAAATTCATCAGCAAAGCAAAAGACAATTGTGCAGGCGGGGAATTAGTTTTTCATGAATTCAATCGTTGATGCAAAACGCCAAATGCTGCGTCATACTGTCGCAACCATAGCTTACCGCGGCGGCAAAGCCGTGCGCCATGCGCCGGAGGGGTTTGCGACGTTCCGTATTGGCGAAACCACGCGAACACCGGAAAAAATTCTGGCGCACATTGGCGATCTGTTTGACTGGGCATTATCGCTGGCGCAGGGAAAACACGTCTGGCATAACTCCATGCCGCTACCGTGGGAGCAAGAAGTGGAACGATTCTTCTTGACTTTGAAAAAATTTGATGACTATTTGGCTTCTGAAGCGCTGCTCGAATTTCCGGCGGAGAAATTGTTTCAAGGACCGATCGCCGACGCGCTCACTCATGTTGGGCAAATTGCCATGCTGCGGCGTTTGGCCGGCGCGCCCGTTCGTGGCGAGAATTATTTTAAGGCGGAGATAATCGTCGGGCGGGTTGGAGCGGAGCAAGCGGCGGCGCGAGTCGAGTTTGATTGATTTTCAAAGCTTGAAGAAAAGACGGCGTTTGTTTTTTTAAAATTTTATGCTATATTCAAAATAAGATTTTCATTTTACATTAAAAATTGGAATTTAAGCTTTATAACGCAGAGGACATCATGATCGCAATTCGGCAAATCCAGGAAGTAAAATCCGGCGCCGTTACTGTTGCCCTGCCCGTTGATTTTCATGGCAAACGGGTCGAAATTATCATTTTGCCAGTCGAAGAATCCAACAATGGAGCGAAAATTTGCAAGACTTGCTTCTTGCGGCTCCAACGCTAACCGATGATGAATTACAAGACTATGAGAAAGCCAGGGAGTGGATGAACCAATGGAACGTGAACGACTTCTGATTGATACGTCGATTTTGATCGATCATCTTCGCAAAACGCAAAAGGATAAAACCGTCTTTTACCTTCTCTCCTCCCAATACGATTGCTTGATTTCTGCGATTACAGAATTCGAATTTTCGATCGGCAGCACCCCTCCAATCGCCAGTTTACCGAAGAGTTGCTGGCAAGGCTTCCAGTCCTGCCTTTCGATTCCGCTTGTGTCAAATCAGCTTCACAAATATATCGTAATTTGAAAACGAAGAATCAGCTTATTTCGCTGCCGGATATTTTTATTGCTGCAACTGCCATCACCTACGACTTGCAACTTTCGACGCTTAATAAAAAACACTTTGAGCGGGTTGAAAACCTCAGACTTTATGCATAGCTCCTGAAATATCTAATTTAAGAGTTGCGTGAGAATTGACTGAAAAAAAATAAGAAACGGAGAGGAGAAAACTCATGCCCAAGACTAACAAAAATTGCCAAAGCTGCGGCATGCCGCTGAAACGAGACGAAAAAGGCGGCGGCACCAATGTCGACGGCACGAAGAGCGCGATGTATTGCAGCCATTGCTACGAAAACGGAAAATTCACCTGGCCGAATGCCACTGTCGGTGAAATGCAAGCCTTCGTCAAAAACAAAATGAAAGAAATGGGCTTTCCCGGTTTCCTGGCCGGCTTCTTCACCAAAGGCATCCCCAAATTGGAACGCTGGAAAACTGCGTAATTCACTGGCACTCATCAGGAGTTTGAATTATGAAAAAAACTTTTCCGCGATGGACGCTTTATGCAGCGCTCTTTGTTTTGTATGTGCTGCACAACGACCTCTGGTTTTGGAACGACGGGACTTTAGTGCTGGGCCTGCCAGTCGGCTTGCTCTACCATTTTGGCTTCAGCGTCGTGACGGCGTTCGTCATGTATTTGTTGGTCACTTACGCCTGGCCCGAACATCTTGAAGTCGAAGACGAAGGAGGGCAGCAATCATGACGATGACGGTCATTTTTATTTATCTTGCCTTGGTGCTCGCTGTCGGCACGCTGAGCCACAAACTCTTTCGCGGCACCGGCGAAGATTATTTTGTGGCGAGCCGCAGCTTTGGGCCGTTCCTGCTGCTCATGTCGCTCTTCGGCGCGAACATGACGGCGTTCGCCATTCTTGGCGCGTCCGGCGAGGCGTATCACGAAGGCATTGGCGTCTTCGCGCTGATGGCATCGTCCTCGGGTTTGATCATCCCGACGGTTTTTTATTTCATCGGCACGCGCCTGTGGTCGCTCGGCAAACGCCACGGCTACCTGTCGCAGATTCAATATTTCCGCCAGCGCTGGAATTCCGATGGCGTCGGCCTGCTGCTCTTCTTCGTCATCACCGCGCTGATGATTCCGTACATTTTAGTCGGCCTCATGGGCAGCGGCATCACATTGCACCAAATCACCGATGGCCAACTGCCGGAATGGTTGGGCGGACTCATCGTTGCCGGTGTCACGCTGGCGTATGTCACTTATGGCGGCATGCGCAGCACCGTGTGGGTCAACACGTTTCAAGTTTTAATCTTCATGACTTTCGGCCTCGCGGCATTCATCGTCATCTTCCGCGAATTGGGCGGCGTCGAAAACGGCATGAGAATGGTCGCGGAAAAACATCCGGAGTTGTTGATTCGCGGCGAGAAAATCACCCCGCTGCAGCTTCTTAGCTACACGTGCATTCCGCTCTCCGTCGGCATGTTTCCGCACATGTTTTTGCACTGGCTCACCGCCAAGCGCGCCAACGCCTTTCGCTACACGCTGGTGTTTTATCCGCTCTGCATCGCCATCGTGTGGATTCCTAGCGTGCTGCTCGGCGTGTTGGGCGCGGTTGATTTTCCCAATCTCAAAGGGCCGGCGGCCAATTCGGTCTTGGTGAATATGATCGGCCTTTATGCGCCTGGCGTGTTGGCGGGATTTCTTGCGGCCGGCGTGCTCTCGGCGATCATGAATTCGGTGGATTCACAAGTGTTGGCGATCAGCACCATGTTCACGCAGGACATTGTTCGCCATTATGGCTTCCATGAAAAAATCAGCGAAAAGCAACACATTTGGTCCGGCCGGATTTTCGTCATCTTGATTATTGTTGCGACTTATCTGCTTTCGCTCGTCGTCAACCGCAGCATTTTCAAAATCAGCGTGTGGACATTTACCGGCTTTGCGGCGATGTTTCCGGTTGTGGCTGCCGCCGTCTTTTGGAAGCGCAGCACGAAATACGGCGCGTACGCTTCCGTTCTCAGCGTCGTCGTGTTGTGGCTTTACTTTTTTCTCAAAGGCTCGGAAACCATCGGCGACGCGGGACTCATGCCGGTGGCGGTCATTCTCATGGTGTCTGCGGCGGCGATGATCATTGTTTCGTTGATGACGAAACCGCCGGATGAATCCACTTTGCAAAAATTCTTTACAACGGATGGCGCCATCAGTTCCGGCAAAATACCGCTCGAAAGTGAAAAGATCAGTGTCAAGAGTTTGTAAGTTCTCCAATGTCTTCAACTAAATCGCTCATAGCCCTTGATGACGTTATCGCGGCGCGTGAGATCATTGCCGGCCGCGTGCATCGTACGCCCATCACGCGCTCATCTTATTTGGGCGAGCGCGCCGGCGTCCGGCTATATTTCAAGCTTGAGCTTTTTCAAAAGACCGGCTCTTTCAAGCCGCGCGGCGTTTTGAATAAGCTGAACCATCTCAGTCCGCCGGAAAAACAAAAGGGCGTGATCACGCTTTCCGCCGGCAATCACGCGCAAGCGTTGGCGTGGGCGGCGCGGCAAGAAAACATTCGCGCCACCGTCGTGATGCCGGCTGCCGGTTTGCGCAGCAAAATCGAAGCAGCCCGAGGCTACGGCAGCGAAGTCGTCTTGGCTGAAGGTGATTTGCTCGCGACTTGTCTCGAGATTCAGAAGGCACGCGACCTCACGCTGGTGCATCCGTTTGACGATCTCCATATCATCGCCGGCCAAGGCACGGTGGGATTGGAAATTCTCGAAGAGGTGCCGGAAGTCGATGCGGTGATTGTCGGTGTTGGCGGTGGTGGGTTGATTTCAGGCATTGCAACCGTCATTAAAGCGAAGAAGCCGGCAGTTAAAGTCATCGGCGTCGAGCCGGAAGGCGCCTCGGCGATGACCCAAAGTTTGCAGCGCGGCGAGCCGGTGCGTCTGGATCGCACCAACACCATTGCCGACGGCTTGGCCGCGCCGTTTGCGGGTAAACACACGCTGGCTCACGTTCAAGCTTTTGTCGATGACATGGTGCTCGTCTCCGATCAGGAAATCGTCGAGGCGATGGGATTGATTCTCGAACGCTGCAAAGTTGTCGCCGAGCCGGCGGCGGCCTCGACTTTGGCTGCTTTGCTCTCCGGCAAAATAAATCTGCCGCGAGAAGCCACGGTGGTTTGCGTGTTGAGCGGCGGCAATGTCGATCGCGAGCGGTTGAAAGTTTTGTTGTAAATTTGTAGTCACTATTCAGCGTTGGTACGGCAAGTCACACCACAATGTCATCCCGCAGGGATCTTGTTTAATATCGAGCACAGTACTTGAGATGAACAAGATGCTTCCGAGCATGACATGCTACTTGGGAAGTTAAAATTTAAATTGAGAAGGCAAAATGCCTGTACCCTCGAAACTCTTTTGCCCCGATTGTGGCGAAACCGTCGACGCCACCAATCAGAGCCGCCATCCGTTTCATGAAATACCCCGCCGCGAGTTTTTACAAAAATCGGTAAAAGCTGCTGTAACCGTTGCCGCTACACCGTTGCTCAATTTTGCTTCACCAATATTTACTCGCGAAATGAGCGAAACCGCGGAAACCCTGGTGAAGCGCTTGCACGACACGCTCACCGAAACGCAGAAAAAGACGATTCTCTTACCCTGGAATGATCCCCGCCGCCTGCGTGTCGAGAACAATTGGCGCGTGGTGCCGCAACGCCTCGGCGAATTTTATTCGCGCGAACAACAGGCCATCATTCAAGAAATTTTAAAAGCCGTGACCAGCGAAGAAGGCCACGAAAAAATTTTGCGCGCCATGCAGGACGACATGGGCGGCCTCGACAATTACTCCGCGTGTCTGTTCAGCGACGGCGGCGAGAAATTGGCGTTCATGCTCACCGGCCGCCATCAAACCATCCGCGCGGACGGCGGAGCGGAGAAGAACGCCGTGTTCGGCGGGCCGATTTTTTACGGCCACGCGGTGACGTTCTACGAGCGGCCCGATCATCCTGGCAATGTCTGGTGGCATCAGGCGCGGCTCGCCAGCAAAGTCTTTCACGCGCTGGACGGCAAGCAGCAGAAGCAGGCGCTCGTTCTGCGCGGCTCACCGGCTGATAGTCCGGCAAGCATTCAACTGCAAGGCGAGAAAGGTGCGTTTGCCGGCATTCCGGTGAGCGAGCTGTCGCGCGATCAAAAAATTTTGGTCGAAGAAGTGATGCGGTCATTGCTGGCGCCTTATCGCCAATCCGACGTCGAGCGGGTGATGGCGGCCGTCAGAGCCAACGACGGCGTTGACAAGCTCCATCTCAGTTTTTACCAAGACGGCGATCTGCCGGACCAAGACGGCATCTGGGATCGCTGGAAGCTCGAAGGGCCATCGTTCGCCTGGTATTTTCGCGGCTCGCCGCACGTGCATACGTGGATTAATATTGCGCGTAACACAAACATTTAGAAAATTGTCCCCAACGGATAGATTAAGGCCAGCGGATAAAACATCCGTTGGCCTTAATCTATCCGTTGGAGTTTTCTATTCCGTCTGCACTAATTTCATTTTTAAGAAACCAATGCGAATCGCCTACATCGCCGCCGGCGCCGCCAACATGTACTGCGGCAGTTGCATTCACGACAACACGCTCGCCGCGGCGTTGCTTAGAAAAGGGCATGAAGTCGCCCTCATTCCCACCTACACGCCGCTGCGCACCGATGAAACGAACGTCACCGTCGATAAAATTTTTTACGGCGGCATCAATGTTTATTTGGAGCAGAAGTTTTCGCTGTTTCGCCACACCCCGCGATTGTTGGATAAAATTTTCAATCGTCCGGCTTTGCTGAATTGGGTCTTGCGTTTCAGCGCCTCAACCGATGCGCGAGAATTAGGGGCGCTCACGGTTTCGATTCTGGCCGGCGAAGAAGGGCGCCAGCAAAAGGAATTGGCCACGCTCGTCAACTGGCTGAAAGAATCGTATCGGCCCGAGATCGTGCAGCTCACCAACTCGATGTTTGCGGGAATGGCGCGCGAAATCAAAAAAGCGCTAGGCGTTCCCGTGCTTTGCGCGGTGCAGGGCGAAGATATTTTTTTGAAAGATCTTGTCGAGCCGCACAAATCGCAGGCGCTCCAATTGATGCGTGAACGCGCGCGCGACGTGGATGGATTCATCGCGACGAGCCAGTATTATGCCGATTTCATGGCGGATTTTTTGCAAGTTCCCATTGAAAAAATGCACGTGGTGCGGCTCGGCATCAACTTGCAGGGACATGGCGTTCAGCAAAATCTCAATGGCAACACGAAATTCGTCATCGGCTATTTGGCGCGCATTTGCCCGGAAAAAGGCTTGCACCTGCTCGCCGAAGCCTTTCATCAGCTCGCGCAGAAACTCGGCAAAGACGCCGTCCAGCTCAAAGTCGCCGGTTATCTTGGCGAAAGAGACCGTGTTTATTTTGAGAATCTCGTCAAGCAAATCGATGTCTGGGGATTGCGCGAGGCTTTCCATTATTCCGGTGAAGTCGATCGCGCTGAAAAAATAAAGTTTCTCAACGGCCTGCACGTTCTCTCAGTGCCCACGACGTACCAGGAACCGAAAGGGCTTTTTGTCTTGGAAGCGTTGGCCAACGGCGTGCCGGTCGTGCAGCCCAATCACGGCGCGTTTCCGGAGTTGATTTCAGCCACTGCAGGTGGTATATTGGTAGAACCTAATTCGCCGAAAGCCCTCGCTGAAGGGATTGAAAAATTGATGCACGATGCGCAGCTTCGCGAACAGTTAAGCCAACAGGGCAAGTCGGCGGTGCAGCGATTATTTAATGATGAAATGATGGCTGAGGCAACGATAGAGGTTTATCAACAGTATCTGGTTCGTAGTGATGCCTTTAGGCATTCACCCGTTGTTGCCACCGCCAGTCCCTGAAGGGGCCACTACGAACTTTATTTGCAAAACGGAGAAACGAATGCCCGACACTAACGCTTCACAACCAGGCATGACCTGGCTCATCTTTGCGCTGATGACGGTTTTATCGTGGGGACTTTACGGCGTGTTTTTGCATTCCGGCCAGATGGCGATGAGCGATCCCGTCAACGGACGCTACAAGGCCTTTCTGTTTGTCGGCATTGCTTATTTGATCACGGCAGTCCTCGGCCCTACGATTATGTTGCTCGCCAATGGCGCCTCATGGAGCATTCCGGCCAAAGGAATGACGTGGTCATTGCTCGCCGGCATCGTCGGCGCTCTGGGCGCTTTCTGTGTTTTGTTGGCCTTCGGCGCGAAAGGCACGCCCAGCGTCGTGATGTCCATCGTCTTTGCCGGCGCGCCGATCGTCAACGCCATCGTCGCATTGGCTTTGCACCCGCCCGCGGGCGGCTGGAGCGCTTTGCGCTGGCAATTTATCGCCGGTATTTTATTGGCCGCACTGGGAGGATATCTAGTGACGCTGTATCGGCCTGGATCGTAGGAGTCCTTCGTAACCACGGCTTTGCATGGAGGTTGGAAAAATGAGCAGATTCATACTCAAAATATGGCCCGTACTCATACTCATTCTGCCATCTCAGATAAAAGCTCACGAGAGTTGGCGAACACAGTTACGAATTGCCGGCGGCGTAATTTACTCGCAGATTGAGCATCCGACGATTGCGCTTGAAAAGGAGGTGCTGATCTACGAGGGTGACGGAAAATGCCAGGCGCTTTTTCTTTTCAGGAATACCGCCGACAAACCAATCACTGTCGAGGCGAGTTTTCCTGTCAAGATAACTTTACCTTTAAGTGGATTTAGCTACGTCGACCCCAGCAAGGACATCCTGCGAAAATTCTATGGGCACAATATCATTCCGGACGAAAATTTTTTCGAAACCAGAAGCCTCGATCCCAAGAGCGTGAATCTGAATATGAGGAGGGGAATGAGCTGGAAACTGTTTGAGACGTTTGCGAAGCAAGATGGATACCTCGTAAATGATTTGACCATAACGCTCAACGATCAGATGGTGAGCATTGATTCCGTGTTTTGGGAAGCCCAGGTTTTACCGGAAGACACGTTGGTCATATCCATGCATTTTCTCCATAAATTGTTCTTCCAACCCAATCGCGAGGCGATTGTCAAAGTAAAGTATTCGTCTTTCAGCCAAGTCATCGATTCAGGAGAGTCTTATCTTACAGACTACTTTGTTTGGCGTTACGTTCTCGGCACCGGTAGAACGTGGAAGGGGCCGATTCAAGCCATCTATATTCTCACGCCTGACCCGAGTCCGGCTTTGCCCGCGTCTTTTGCTCGCGCGGGGGAAATCAACTATCGAACCGTTCATCTCGCCATGAATTATGAGCCACGGTCAGAAGATGAAATACGAGTCGATGACGTGCTATACGGTCAGCTTTTCTATTCTGAACCGGGGCGCATTCTCACTCCCAGTGAGTTTGTGGGAGGCGATTCAGCTCAAATCATAAGATCCCTGCCCGAGCCAAAAGCACCGGCGCAAGATTTCGTTAAGGTGATCAATGCCTCTTCGTTTTTGCCCCAGCGTACCTGGGTCAATTCTTTTTTTCGGCTTCCCATTTCGGCAAACGACCCCTATTTTGGGCATTCTTTCTATCCTTATGACGCACCTGAATCTTATCAGACGCACTATGCAAACGTTCCCATCACCTGCCCTAAAATCGGCTTTGGGCCGCTGTCACTATTTGACGGCATTCCTGAAAGCGCTTGGTGTGAGGGAGTAAAAGGCGCCGGCCTCGGTGAATGGGTGGAATTTGAACTCAAAGAAGAGGTTTGGGGATTGACGGTTTACAATGGTTTTCAAAAAGCCAGTTGGTGCTGGTGTTCAAAAGAATCGCCAAGTGACAAGCGCTACACGACGTTTGATACTGCTGCCTACGAAAGACTTGAAGCGATTTATGCCGATAATAATAGAGTGAAAGTTTTGGAAATCATCTCCACGAATGGAGAAATCAGGCATAAAATTCAACTTCAAGATAGACCGGAAGGACAAGGCTTTAGAACGATTCCCTTGCCAAAAGGAACGTACAAGCTATTTGTGCGCGAGGTTTATAAAGGAGCAAAATGGGATGATACTTGTCTGGGGGAAATAGAATTTTATCCCACATCCGATCTCGCAACCGCTAGCGCAGCCGCAAAAGCGCTGATGGAGGCGCATCCATTTCTTAAAAGTGCACTGGGTTACTAATGTTTGCTCGAGGTGCAAACGACTCAATAGATTGGAAAATTCATCATCATGCCCCACGAATTTCACACCCAGCGCCGCATCGAATTCGCCGACACCGACATGGCGGGCATAGTGCACTTCGCCCGCTTTTTTGTTTTCATGGAAACCGCCGAGCACGAATTTCTCCACTCGCTCGGAACCAGCGTTGCCGCGAAGCTCGATAATATGCAACTCGGCTGGCCGCGCCTGGCCGCCTCATGTGAGTATTTGAGTCCGGCCAAATTTGAAGAGATTCTTGACATTCGCGTCTCAGTCGCGCGCAAAGGCAACAAGCCGATGACGTATCAATTTGAATTCCCGCGCGGCGGGGTTTTAATCGCGCGCGGGCAGATGAGCTCTGTGTGTTGCCTCGTCGGCGCGTTGGGTGCCTTCTGCGTTTTATTGGCCTTTGGCGCCAAAGGCACACCCAGCGTGGTGATGTCCATCGTCTTTGCCGGCGCGCCGATCGTCAACGCCATCGTCGCGCTGGCTTTGCACCCGCCCGCGGGTGGCTGGAGCGCTTTACGCTGGCAATTTATCGCCGGTATTTTATTGGCCGCGCTGGGAGGATATTTGGTGACGCTGTATCGGCCTGGATCATGATATGCTCTTACTCGTACTCATACTCTTACTCCTACTCGCTTTTTAAAAAATGTAACAGCGAGGACAGTACGAGTAGGAGAAAGAGTAAAATTATTTTTATTTACTGGATCACGCATGCCCCACGAATTCCACACCAAACGCCGCATCGAATTTGCCGACACCGACATGGCGGGCATAGTCCACTTCGCCCGTTTTTTCATTTTCATGGAAACCGCCGAGCACGAATTTCTGCGCTCGTTGGGAACCAGCGTCGCCGCCAAGCTCGACAACCTGCAACTCGGCTGGCCGCGCTTGGCGGCCTCGTGCGAGTATTTGAGTCCGGCCAAATTTGAAGAGATTCTTGATCTCCGCGTATCAGTCGCGAGAAAAGGCAACAAGTCGATGACGTACCAATTTGAATTCCGCCGCGGCGAGGTTCTTATCGCGCGCGGACAGATGACTTCCGCGTGTTGCACCGTCGGCGCGGAGGGAAAGCTCAAAGCCATTCCGATACCGGATTTCATTGCGAGCCAGATTCAGGAAGCGCCGCCTTCGCCATCCTAAAGCGGATGCTGCTGCAAACCTACTTCGTGCTTGACAATCATCGCGAACGTTGGTATATTAAAACACGAACGATTAAGCCGATTTTACAACTTTTATGCGATTTTTAAAGCCATGACAACGACCACTTCAAATAAGATTTATCCACGTGAGCCGTATTTGATTGAAAACGACTATCGGGAGGAATACCTTCCAGAATCGGATGGGAAACCTATGGCCGAGACTGATACTCATCGCCGATACATGCTGGATTTAATCGATGCGCTGGAAGAGCATTATCGCGATGACAAGTGGACTTACGTTACCGGCAATATTTTTGTTTATTATCCGGATGAAACCGATAAGCTGCAACCTGTCTCTCCGGATATTTTTGTGGTGCACGGGGTCGAGAAAAAAGACCGGCGCATTTACAACATCAAAGTGGAAGGCAAAGCGCCGGAAATGGTGATCGAGTTGACCTCCACCAGCACCAAAATGGAAGATCTCGGCAACAAAAAATTTCTCTACGCCAGCCTGGGTGTCAAGGAATATTTTCTCTTCGATCCGTTGAGTGAAACCATGCGCCCGACGCTGCGAGGATTTCGGCTTGAAGACGGCGATTACATGCCAATCGTCGGAACCCGTTTGTACAGCGAAGTGATGGGGCTTGAGCTGAGATTGGAGGAAGGCACGCTGCGTCTCTATAATCCCAAAACTTCAATGTATTTGCTAACGCGAAAAGAAGTCCACGCGGCGCGGCGGGCCGCTGAAGCGGAGTTGACGCGTCTGCGTGAGGAGTTGGCCAAAGTTCGTGACAAGAAAACGTAGTTCATCCCAATCAGCAAAAATCTGAAACGCCACTTGTTCTTTTGCACCGGACAAATGGCGTTTTGTTTTATTGTGGCGACAAGAGTGGGGAAAAGCCTAAAAGTTGATCATGTCTGGCGCCTCTTGATTTTGAACGAAAATATGCCTAAGGAAACCACCTTGCAAGCTTCACCTCCAATCTCTCTCAATCTCTCGAACGTCCACAAATACTTCGGCAACGATACCCGCCGCGTCGAAGTGCTGCACGACGTCTCGTTTGAAATGGCCGCCGGCCAGGCGCTTGCGATCACCGGACCTTCCGGATCGGGCAAGAGCACGCTGCTGCATTTGATCGGCACGCTGGATCAGCCCTCGTCCGGCAGCATCGAGATCAACGGGCAAGTACCGTTCTCGCTGCCGGAGCCGGAATTGGCGCGATTCCGCAATCAAGTCGTCGGCTTCGTCTTTCAAGAGCATCATCTCCTGCCGCAATACTCGGTTTTGGAGAATGTGCTCATTCCCACCCTGGCATTTAAAAATAAAAATGGCAATTCGGAAAAACGCGGCCATGAGTTGTTGGAGCGCGTCGGACTCGGCCATCGTCTCGATCATCGCCCGGCCGAACTTTCCGGCGGCGAGCGCCAGCGCGTGGCGATTGCGCGCGCGTTGATCAATCGCCCCAGTCTCTTGCTCTGCGACGAGCCGACCGGCGATTTGGATCATGCCAATGCTCAAACCGTCGCTTCGCTGTTGCTGGAGCTGCATCACGCCGAGCAGAACATTTTGATCGTCGTCACGCACAGCCTTGAATTGGCCGCGCGCTTGCATCGGCGCTTCGAATTGAGAGAAGGCACATGCGTCGAAGTTTGATTTATTATTGGCGCATCAATCTGGCGGTGGCGATTGGCGCCGCTGTCGCCACCGCGGTGCTCGCCGGCGCGCTCTTGGTCGGCGACTCGGTTCGCGGCAGCCTGCGCGATTTGACGCTCGAACGCCTCGGTCAAATTGATGAAGCGTTGGTTGCCGACCGCTTTTTCCGCCAGGATTTGGCCGCCAATCTCGCCGCCTCTGAACGATTTAAAGATCAATTTGAAAATGCTGTTCCTGCCATTATCCTAACCGGCAGCGCCGTTCACGCCACGACGAAAACGCGCGCCTCGGCAATCAACCTGCTCGGCATCGATCAGCAATTCCTTGATTTTTTCGATGCCGATTCATTGCAATGGTGGAACGATTTTTTTTTGCGAAGCGCCGAGCAAGGTTTCCCGGCCATCGCCATCAACGAAGCTTTGCAAAAAGAGCTGGGCGCTGAAATCGGCGAACATCTTTTGATTTTCGTTCAACAGCAAACCGAAATTCCCCGCGAAACGTTGTTGGGCAGCCGCGAAGTCTCCGACGTCGTGAAAACCATCCGATTCAAATTAACCCACATTATCCCCAATCACGGCCCCGGGCGATTCGGCCTGCGGCCGCATCAAAACCTGCCGCAAAACGCCTACGTCGCGCTTGCCGGTTTGCAAAAAGCCCTGGCGCAACCGCAAAAAGCCAACGCGCTTTTGATCTCGCGCCAAAGCTCGGCCTCGACAGCTTCTCCGAATCTTGCGCTGCGGGAAATACTGCGCGAAAATATTCAATTGCGTGATTTAGGGATTTCGCTGCGGCCGCAAGAAAATTTTATCGCCGTTGAAAGCTCGGAAATCATTCTCGACCCGATCATCGTCGATGCGGTCACCGCCGAGTTAAATGCGCCGGCGCAACCGATTTTAACCTATCTGGCCAACACCATCGAATGCCGTGGCCGCTCGCTTCCGTATTCAACGATTTCAGCGACGACTTTTCCCGTGGCAAAATCATGCGGAGAACTCAGTTTGACGAACGGCTTGCCGGTAACCGCGCTGGCCAATGATGAAATCCTGTTGAATCAATGGGCGGCGCAAGATCTCGGGGCAGAAATCGGCGATACGGTAAAAGTCAGTTATTACGTGGTCGGCGGACGCGAACAACTCATGACGCGAAGCAGCATGTTTCGCGTTGCCGGCATTACCGCGATGTCGGGACTCGGCGCTGATCGCACGCTCACCCCGGAATTTCCCGGCATTCACGATGCCGAAAATATGCACTCGTGGAATCCGCCGTTTCCGGTTGATTTGAATTTGATTCGTCCACAAGATGAAGCTTACTGGGATCAATATCGCGCCACGCCGAAAGCTTTTATTGCGCTGCATGCCGGGCAGAAATTATGGAGCAGCCGCTTCGGCAATTTAACCTCGATTCGCCTCGGCGTCGCCGAAAATAATAGTGAGGCGCTTCGAACGCAATTGCAAACCGGTTTGCTGGCGAAAATCAAACCCGAACAATTCGGCTATGTTTTTCAACCGGTGAAAGAACAAGGCCTGAAGGCAGCGGCAGGCGCAACTGATTTTGGCATGTTGTTCATCGGATTCAGTTGGTTCTTGATCGTCGCCGCGGCGCTTTTGGTGGGCATGCTTTTTCGGCTCGGCGTGGAACAAAGAGCCAAGGAAATCGGAGCTTTGCTGGCGTTGGGTTATCCGCAACGCGAAGTTCGCCGGCAAATGTTGCGAGAGGGCGGCATTCTCGCTGGAATCGGTTGCTTGATTGGTTTGGCCGGCGCCGTGGTTTATGCCGGCATTCTCATGTACGGCCTGCGCACGTGGTGGCTCGAAGCGATCGGCGCGCCGTTCGTGGTTTTGCACGTGAACCTGGCAACGCTCGGGCTCGGCTATCTCTCCGCGCTCGCCGTCACGATGTTGGCGATTGTGTGGACTTTGCGACAACTGCGAAAAATTCCGGCAACGGCGTTATTGCACGGCGTGACGACATCGGAGCGTATCGCGCCAGCACGGTTTTCAAAAATTGTTGCGCTGCTGGCGTTGGCCGGCGCCGCGAGCATGATGATTCTATCCGGATTTTCAGACGAATCTTCAGCCGCCGGATGGTTTTTTGGCAGCGGCGCGTGTTTGTTGATTGCAGGTCTGGCCGCGCTCTCGCTTTGGTTTCGTGATTTGCGCCGCCAGCGGTTGCGGCTCCTGGGTTTCAGGAGAATCATCGCGCTGGCGGTTGGTTACAGCGCGCGTAATCCCGGCCGCAGCATGTTATGCGCAACCCTCGTCGCCTGCGCTTGCTTCGTCATCGTGGCGGTCGCTGCGAATCGCGTCGACGTGGAACAAGAGCCGCTTGCCAAAGATTCGGGTACGGGAGGTTTCTCGCTGATCGCCGAATCCGACATTCCGCTTCATCACAATCTGAATTCCAAAGCCGGAAGAGAAGAGTTGGGCTTTGCCGAATCCGACACCGCGTTATTCAACCGCGTAGGCGTTTTTCAACTGCGCCTGCTGCCGGGCGAGGAAGTGAGCTGCCTGAATCTTTATCAACCGCAGCAGCCGCGCGTTCTCGGCGTTTCCGCCGAGCAAATCGAGCGCGGCGGATTTCAGTTTCGCGAGCTGATTGACTCCAAAGTCAATTCGAATCCCTGGCCGCTGCTCGAGCAGGAAATCGCGCCGGAGGTGATTCCGGCTTTTGGCGATTATAATTCCGTGCGATGGATCATGCATTTGGGGTTGGGCAAGGATGTTGTGATGCGCAACGAATTTGGCCGCGCGATCAAGCTGCGATTCGTCGGGCTTTTCGAGCGCAGCATTTTTCAACGCGAGGTGTTGATTGCGGAAGCCAATTTTCTCAAACATTTTCCCGGGGTAAGCGGCTATGCTTATTTTCTCATCGAGACTTCATCTGAGCAAACCCAGGCAGTTTCCGAGCGGCTAGAGCAGAATTTGCAAAATTACGGTTTTGACGTGACGTCGACCCGCGCCAAGTTGGCTGATTTTCAAGTTGTGGAAAATACTTACTTGTCGATTTTTCAAACTCTCGGCGGGCTGGGATTGCTGTTGGGAACTTTTGGGTTGGGAATTATTTTGATCCGCAACGCCATCGAGCGCCGCGGCGAGCTGGCGACGCTGCAGGCGTTTGGCTTTCGCCGCGCCACGCTGACCCTGATTTTGCTGATTGAAAATGGATTTTTGATTTTGGTAGGAATTTTGATCGGCAGTTTTTCCGCGCTGATGGCGGTGGCGCCGCATCTGGCCGGCGGCAGCGCGCATCTTCCCTGGCTTTCGCTCGGCGCCACGATTCTGTCGGTGCTTATCGCCGGTTTGCTTGCCAGCGCGCTATCGGTTTTTGCCGTCACGCGCATGGTCTTGTTGACGGCGTTGAAAGAAGAGTAAATAAATTTTATTCCCACCGCCAACGGCTGCCTTGGGGACTATCCTCGATAATCACACCCGCTTCTTTCAAACGATTGCGAATCTCATCGGCCATTTTAAAATTTTTCTCCGCGCGCGCTTGTTGGCGAAGATCGAGCAGAATTTTCATAATGCCGTCGACCCGGCTTTGATCGACACTGCCGTCGCGTGTTTCGATGACGCCGAGAAAGCTGTTCCATTCATCCAAAAGATTTTTCGCGCGGGCGAGGATGGACAGATCGGCGGGGGAGAGGCTGGCGCGTTCGGCCCAACGGTTGGTTTCGCGGATGAATTCGAAAATCACCGCCATCGCCTCCGGCGTGTTGAAATCATCGTCCATCGCCGCGATAAAATTTTCGCGTGATTTGGGAATCAGATCAGCAAAATCTTTGGCCTCGCCGGAGAGTTGGTCGTGATTCACCGAAGCGGTCGCCTCGAAATCGGCGAGGCGTCGGCGCAAGAGATTATACGCGATATTCAACCGTTCCGCCGTCTTCACCGCATGTTGCAGCGGCTCCGGCGAGAAATTGATCGGGCCGCGATAGTGCTTCATCAGAAAAAAGAGACGAATCACCTGAGTTGAAAATTTTTCCAACACGTCGCGCGCGGTTTTGAAATTGCCCAATGATTTCGACATCTTTTCGCCGTCGATGTCCAGAAAACCGTTGTGCAGCCAATATTTGACGAACGGCTTGCCGGTCATCGCCTCGCTCTGCGCAATCTCGTTTTCGTGATGCGGAAAAATCAGATCGATGCCGCCGGCGTGAATGTCGATGCTCTCACCTAGATATTTCATCGACATCGCCGAGCATTCGGCATGCCAGCCGGGCCGGCCTTTCCCCCACGGACTTTCCCACCAGGGCTCGCCTGGTTTTGCCGCCTTCCACAACGCAAAATCGAGCGGATCATCTTTGCGCTCGTCCACCGCGACACGCTCGCCGGCGCGCAGCTCATCCAATTTCTTGCCGGAGAGTTTGGCGTATTCCTGAAATTTGCTCACGTCGAAGTAAACGTCGCCCTCGACAGCGTAAGCCGCGCCATTTTTGATCAGCGTTTCAATCAGATGAATGATGTCGCCGATATGCTCGGTGGCTTTGGGATAAACATCCGCCGGCTGCACGCCGAGCTTTTGAATGTCTTCGAAAAACGCGGTGATATATTTCTGCGCAATTTCCTGCGACGGCACGCCCAGCTCATTGGCGCGGTTGATGATTTTGTCATCGATGTCGGTGAGATTCATGACAAACCGAACTTGATAGCCGCGATAGCGCAGATAGCGGCGAAAAACATCGAAGACAACGAACGGCCGCGCGTTGCCGATGTGAAAATAATCATACACCGTCGGCCCGCACAGATAAAATCCCACGCGGCCGGAAATCACCGGCACGAATTCTTCTTTTTGACGGGTTAGGGTGTTGTAGAGTTTGAGGGGCATGGAAAATTTTTTCTTGAATTATTCAGTTTCTATGATTTGATAAGCTCTAAAAGTCGTCGTGTGCGCTTTTCATCAACCCGATTCTGAATCTTCCCATCAATTTTAATCGAACTCCCCACAATCGCCCCATCCGCCACCGTGAGCAAAGCTTTGGCATTTTCCACATTCAATCCGCTGCCAATCAACACCGGCCGCTCGCCGGCGATTTTTTTCACGTCGCGCAAAAAATTGGCATCGACCGGCTTGCCGCTGCCGGTACCGCTGACGATGATGGCATCGGCCAGCGCGCGCTCGAAGAGATCGTCAATTTCCTGCGCCAGCTCGCGTTCGACCAGCGGCGCGGCGTGTTTCACGCGCAGGTCGGCGAAGATCAGAACGTTTTCGGCGTGCAATTGTTGCCTTTTGCGCGCGACGAGATGCGCCTGGCCGCTGAGCAGGCCTTGATCCGTGACGCTCGTTCCGATCAAAACGTTGACGCGAATAAATTGCAGATCGGCGGCCGCGGCAATGGCCATCGCGCTTTGCGCGTCATTGCGCAGCACGTTGACGCCGACCGGAAGTTTGGTTTGTTGGCGAACGTGCGCCGCGACGACGCTCATCGCCGCCACCGTCTCCGCCGGCGCGTGATCGGGATAATATGGCGCGTCGCCCAAATTTTCAATGATCAATCCGGCAAAGCCGGCTTCAAGTAAAACTTGCGCATCCTGCAGTGCCGCGTCAATGATATTTTTCCTCTTGCCGGCGTAATGCGGACTGCCGGGCAATGGCGGTAAATGCAGCATGCCGAGCAGCGGGCGCGAAGTTTTGAAAAGCTGGTGGAAGCGATGTACCATGAGAGCCGTTTTTCTTCGACAGAAATTGAACAAAGCTAAACTCTGAAATCATTTCTATGGGATTTCAATTCTGTGGGCGGAATCAATCATTCATTCAACCAATTTTTGCACCAACTGGCGGCATTTTTCTTTGCCGAAAATTTCAACAATCAGCGCCAAATCCGGGCCGTGCATTTGCCCGGTGAGCGCGATGCGAATCGGCATCCACAGATCGCGGCCCATGACGCCGGTTTCTTTGTTGGCGACTTTCATCATCTCGCGAAAAGCTTCAGTGGTGAGCGCATCGTATTTGTCGAGCTGGCGCAAGAAAGACCAGTAAACTTTTTCCGCCGCCTCGGTCTGGATCATGCCTATCGCCGCGCCGTCGGTGATGCGGACTTCATCCACAAAAAAGAATTCGAGTTTTTCGGCGATCTGGCTGAGATGCTCAAGACTGTCGCCGACGAGGCGGATCATCTTTTGCAAAATTTCGTGATTCGGCAAACGATAACCGGCCTCCTGCAAATAAGGCAAACAGTCTTTCGTCAAGTCATTGAGATTCATGTTGCGAATATAAACGCCGTTCATCCAGTTCAATTTGACGACGTCGAACACCGCGGCGGAGGGGGAGAGGCGGTTGAAATTGAATTCTTCGATCAAGCGCTCACGCGAAAGAATTTCCTCGCCGCTTTCGGATGACCAGCTCAAGAGACTCAGAAAATTGACCAGGGCATCAGGCAAATAGCCTTTTTTCGCATAGTCCTCCACCGAGGTGGCGCCGTGACGCTTCGAGAGACGCTCGCGATCCGGCCCGAGAATCATCGGGATGTGACAAAACTGCGGCAGCGCCCAGCCGAACGCCTCGTAAATCATGATCTGCTTCGGGGTGTTGGCGACATGATCGTCGCCGCGAATGACGTGGGTGATGCGCATGAGATGATCGTCGACGGCGGCGGCGTAGTTGTAGGTCGGGACGCCGTCGGAGCGCAGAATGACGAAATCGCCCAGGGCATCCGGCGGAAAAGTGATTTTGCCTTTTGCCAAGTCCGCAAAAGTGATTTCCTTTTCCGGCATGATGAAACGAACCACCGGTTTGACGCCGGCTTTTTCTTTTGCCGCGCGGCCGCCGGGCGAAAGATGTTTGCAGCGGCCGTCGTAGCGCGGCTGTTGGCCGGCCTGCATGGCGGTTTCGCGTCTGGCCTCGAGTTCTTCGGGCGCGCAATAGCACTGATAGGCGTGGCCTTTGGCAATCAACTGTTCGGCGTGTTGCGAATAAGTCGCCAACCGTTCGGATTGTCGATAAGGGCCAAAGTCGCCGCCAGCGTCCGGGCCTTCGTCCCAGTTCAATCCAAGCCACCGCAGGTCGTGAAAAATGGAGGCTTCGGATTCCCTGGTGGAACGTTCGATGTCGGTGTCTTCGATGCGAAGAATGAACGTGCCGCCGCTGTGTTTGGCGAACAGCCAATTGAGAATGGCGGCGCGCGCATTGCCGATATGCAAATGCCCGGTCGGACTGGGGGCGAAACGAACGCGAGAGGAGGAGGTCATGACACTTTTCGGTAACTTGTATACGCCTTATGTTCTTTCGGTGTGAAAGTAATGAATCCGATAATCTTTGAACGTTCCGAAAGTGTGAGGTTGTGTTGTAGTAGTTGCCAAATTTTGCGTTGACGAGCCAATTCGTCCATGTCTGTAAATTTTTTAGATACGATAAAGCCGCTCACCCGCCCATCTGGATTTTCTTCAAAAATGAGTTCGTTCTCTTTGAAAAACGCTAAAAGAGAATTTTTTACTTTGTTTTTAAGCTTATCCATAGCCCTGCTCCTAAACGAATGATTTCTGCCGCTGCCCGAAAAATTTCTTCGCTATTAAACTTCAGAAAGTCACCTTTGATTCCGCGATTCCTGCCAAGCTTTTTTAAATACGCTCGCAATTCAGTTTTTGAGCGGAAACGATAATCGTTACTCCAGAGCTTTACCACCACGCTCAACATGGCCTGGATTTTTGCACGATAAAATTTACTATGCACATTGGCTAATTCAGTGCTTTTCCACAACAGCCACAGGTCATGGCGCTCGTCAAAAGTTGAGTCTTTAAGCAAGCGAAAGGCGCGAAGCATACACTCAACAGCCAGCCCCGAAACATACATGGCCAAAGTATAATAGCCGTTGGTATGTAAAAAATTTGCCTCTTGTATCCTTTCACGTGCAGCAGTAAAATAAAAATCATCTCGTAACCCCATTGTTGCTCCTTTCCTTGCTCTCAAAATTAGACTCACTCGTCATCGTCATTCAACAGCGCCACCGCAAACGCCGTGGCGCCTTCTTTTCTGCCGACGAATCCCAATTTTTCTGAAGTCGTGGCTTTGAGGGAAATCTGTTCCGGTGTGATGCCGAGCGCCGCTGCGATGTTTTGGCGCATTTGTTCGGCATACGGCATGACTTTCGGCGTTTCCAAAACCAGCGTGGCGTCGATGTTCACGACACCATAATTGTTTTTTTGCAAGAGCTGCGCGATTTCTTTTAAAAGCAACAGGCTGCTGATATTGGCAAATTTGGCCTCGGTGTCGGGAAAGTGCCGGCCCAAATCGCCGAGATTGGCGGCGCCGAGCAAAGCGTCGCCGATGGCGTGACAAAGCACGTCGGCGTCTGAGTGTCCCGCCAGGCCGGTGTCGTGGCTGATTTCGACGCCGCCCAAAATCAGCCTTAAACCGGCGACGAGCGGATGAACGTCATATCCGAAACCGATGCGCATTGATTTTCTATAATGAATAAAATATTTTCTTCAAAAATTATTAATTACACGCGGATCAAAAACACACGCTGAAAATCCGTGTGAGTTCTTGATCCGTGTGTTATTCTTTTGATTGCGGTCGCAGTGGCGTTATTGGGTTTCCTGCAAAAAAAATTCCGCAATTTTTAAATCACGCGGGGTGGTGATCTTCAAGTTGGTTTCTTCGCCTTCGACCCAGCCGGCGCGGCCGCCGAATTTTTCGACCAACGCGGCTTCGTCAGTGCTGTAGAAATTCATTTTGCCGGCTTGCTCGAAAGCGCGCAGCAAGCTTGGATAACAAAACGCCTGAGGCGTTTGCACGAGACGCAGCGACTCGCGCGGCACCGTTTCGACAACTTGCGCGCCGTCGATGCGTTTCACCGTGTCGCGCGAAGGCAAACCGGGGACGCAGGCGTCGAAAGTTTCGCAACCCTCGAGCACCCGCGCCAGCAACTCCAACGAGAAGAGGGGACGAACTGCATCGTGGACGACGACGATTTCCGGCGCCCTCGGCAAGGCTTGCAAACCGGCCCCAACCGAATCCTGCCGCTCTTTGCCGCCGGGAACAATGGCAATGATTTTATCAAAATTAAAACGGCCGGCGATTTCGCGGCCCATGTATGGCACCCACTCTTTTCCAACCACGACGACGATCTGGCGGACTACGGCGGCGCTTTGCAGACGCTCCAAAGCATGAACGATGATCGGGCGATTTTGCAGCAGCAAAAACTGTTTCGGAATCTCGCTGCCAAACCGGGTCCCTTGTCCTGCAGCGACGACGATTGCAGCGACGTCGGTCAAGTTGGGCCTTTGCTATTTTTGAAATGTCTCAACATTTTCTCACCATGCTTCATTCTTCTAGCGAGCCTCACACAATCAGCATCGCATCGCCGTAGCTCAAAAACCGGAATTTGTCTTTCATCGCCTTGCGATAAGCTTTTAAGACAAAATCGCGGCCGGCAAAGGCGCAGACGAGCATCAGCATCGTCGAGCTGGGGAGATGGAAGTTGGTGACCAGGCGATCGACAATTTTAAATTCATACGGTGGAAAAATGAATTTGTCGGTCCAGCCGCGATTGGCTTTGACCCAGCCTTCGCTCGACACTTCGGTTTCGAGCGCGCGCACGGCGCTGGTGCCGACGACGACGACCTTGCCGCCCTTCTTCATCGTCTCATTAATTTTATTGGCGGATTCAGTGCTGATTTCGTAATATTCCGAATCCATTTTGTGACGGCCCAAATCTTCGACATTGACGGCGCGAAAGCTGCCCAAGCCGAGGTGCAGCACAATCGGCGCGATCTTCACGCCTTTGTTTTCGACTTTGCGCAACAGATCCTTCGTGAAATGCAAACCCGCCGTCGGCGCGGCCACCGCTCCTCGCACGCGCGCATAAACCGTCTGATAGCGGTCTTTATCCGTCGGCTCCGGCTCGCGTTTCACGTAGGGCGGCAGCGGCGACTGGCCGAGCCGCTCGACCGCCTCGAAGAAGTTGCCGTTGTAATTGAACCGCACGACGCGGCCGCCGGAAACCGTGTTGTCGATCACGTCGCAAACCAATTCCTTGCCGACCGACAGCCGGTTGCCGACGCGAACTTTGCGCGCCGGCTTGACCAGCACTTCCCAAAGCCCTTCTTCCAATTGGCGCAGAAGAAAAATTTCGACTTTGGCGTCGGTCTTGTCTTTGGTGCCCAGCAAGCGCGCCGGAAAAACCTTGGTTTCGTTGATCACCAAACAATCTTCAGGATTCAGGTAATTGACGATGTCGGAAAATTGATGCTCTTCGATGGTTTGTTCGGCGCGGTTCAACACCATCAATTTCGAGCGATCGCGTTTGTCGGCGGGGTATTGGGCAATGAATTTTTGCGGTAAGCTATAATGGAAATCTGAAAGCTTCATAAGTGTGACGGCTCTTAAAATAAATTTTTTTGTGCCGCAGGCGGCGGGCGTCGAGTCAGGCCGAGATGTTTGTAGGCCGACTCCGTTGCCATCCGTCCGCGCGCGGTTCGGTTTAACAGGCCTTGCTGAATCAGAAAAGGCTCATAAATTTCTTCGAGCGTTTCGCCTTCTTCGCCCACGGCAACCGCGATGGTGTTGAGGCCGACCGGGCCGCCGGCGAATTTTTCGATGATCACGGCCAAAATGCGCTTGTCCATGTCATCGAGGCCCAGCTCGTCAACTTCGAGACGATTGAGCGCCACGGCCGCCAACTCGGCGGCGATGGTTTTTTTTCCCTCGATCTGCGCGAAATCGCGAATGCGCCGCAACAGGCGATTGACGATGCGCGGGGTGCCGCGGGCGCGCCGGGCGATTTCCAGCGCCGCCTCCGGCAAAAGCTCGACCCCGAGAAGCTGCGCCGAGCGTTTGGCGATCAAAACCAACTGCGCCGGCGCGTAATAATCGAGGCGCGCGACCACACCGAAGCGGGAGCGCATCGGTCCGGTCAACAATCCGGCGCGCGTCGTGGCGCCGATCAGCGTGAATTTCGGCACCCGCAGTTGAATCGAGCGGGCGTTGGCGCCTTTGTCGATGATGATGTCGAGCTTGAAATCCTCCATCGCCGGATAAAGATATTCTTCGACGACGTGATTGAGGCGATGGATTTCGTCGATAAACAGCACGTCGCGCTCGCCGAGGTTGGTCAGCAAACCCGCCAGATCGCCGGCTTTCTCCAGCGCCGGGCCGGAGGTGATTTTGATCGTTGCGCCCATCGCCTGGGCGATGATGTGCGCCAACGTGGTTTTGCCAAGCCCCGGCGGGCCGTATAAAAGAACGTGATCAAGCGCTTCGCCCCGGCCGCGAGCCGCCTCCACAAACACGCGCAGATTGTCCTTGATTTTGTCCTGGCCGATAAATTCCTCAAACAACGCCGGGCGCAAGCTGCGGTCGAATTCCCCTTCGCCCTCCAGCGGCGCGGGATCGAGATGACGTGTCGGTTTGCGAATGGACTCATCCATGATTTAAATATATCGCAGCGCGCGTTTGATCAATTCTTCCACCGGCAACTCGCCCGATTCACGCCGGACTTGCGCAACGGCCTTTTGCGCCGCCGGCCGTGAATAACCCAGCGAGACCAACGCCGAAACGGTTTCTTCTTCGATAGCGGAGGCGGCCGGCATTGCCGCCGCGCCTTCCGGCGCCCAGCGTGCCAGGCGATCGCGCAGCTCCAGCACCAGCCGCTCCGCGGTTTTCTTGCCGATGCCGGGAATTCTCTGCAGCGCCGCAATTTCATTTTGCGCGACATAACGGCAAAACATTTCAACCGAGCAGCCGCTGAGAATGCTTTGCGCCAGTTTTGGCCCGACACCGCTGACCGAGAGCAAATGTTGAAACAGCCGCTTCTCCCCTTCGGCGGCAAAACCGAAAAGTTGCAGCGCGTCTTCGCGAACGTGCAGATGGGTGAACAAGCTGATGTTTTCGCCAAGCGCCCCCAGTTTTTCGAAGGTGGACAGCGGGATTTGAATTTCGTAACCGATGCCGCCGACTTCGACCAAAATCCGCGTTGGAAATTTTTCCAGCAAACGACCGGAGATTTTTGCGATCATTTTGTCAATTTGCAAATTGCAATTTGCAACTTGCCCTTTGCCCCTTGCTACTTGCCCCTTGCTCTGTGCGCGTGACAAATCGCCAAACCCAGCGCATCGGCGACGTCATACGTTTCCGGCGGTTTGGGCATGTTCAACACGGCCTGCACCATCCGCTGCATTTGTTCCTTCGAAGCGCCGCCATAACCGGTGACGGCGAGTTTGATTTCACGCGGCGAATATTCAACCACCGGCAGACCGCTTTCCGCCGCCGCCAGCAGCAAAACGCCGCGCGCGTGTCCGAGTTTGAGCGCCACCTGCGCGTTGCGCGCGTAAATCAAATTCTCCACCACCATCACTTCCGGCTGCCAGTCGCGCAAACAGGCTTTCACTTCACGATACAGATGATGCAAGCGATCCCGCAAGGATTGATCCGAGGCCGGCGCGATCAACTTGGCGCCGGCAAAAGCAATGTGGCCTTCTTGCAGCGCAATCAATCCCAAGCCGGTTCGCGTCAAACCCGGGTCGACGCCCAAAAAAAAACGTTCGTGCATGGTGGCTTGCGGCCTTTGAATCAGGCCTCACTCAACTGCGCCATGACATCCATATCGATGTCGTAGTTGGAATAAACTTTCTGCACGTCGTCATTCTCTTCAATGGCGTCGAGCAGTCTGAGAAGCTGCTCGGCCTCTTTGCCCTCGATTTTGACCGTGTCCTTGGGATGCATGCCGACTTCGGCTTTCTCGATTTTCAGACCCTGCTTTTCCAAAGCGCTTTTCACCGTCTCCAAATCCTGCGGCGCCGTCAAAATCTCGGTCGACTCGGGATCGTATTTGACATCTTCGGCGCCGGCCTCCAGCGCGCTCATCAGAATATCATCTTCGCCGCGGCCCTCGGGCGCCACGGCAATGATGCCTTTCTTGTCAAACTTCCAGCTTACGGCGCCGGACGCTGCGAGATTGCCACCGTTTTTGGAGAAGATGTGGCGAATTTCGGAAACCGCGCGATTTTTATTGTCGGTAATCAACTCCGCGATAATGGCGACCCCTCCAGGCCCGTAGCCCTCGTACGCCACTTCTTCGTAGTTGACGCCCTCAAGCTCGCCGGTGCCTTTTTTGATGGCGCGGTCGATATTGTTCGACGGCATGTTGGCGGCTTTGGCATCCTGGATCGCCTTGCGCAAACGCGCGTTGCCGCTTTCATCGCCGCCGCCCATGCGCGCCGCCAGCGTAATTTCCTTGATCAGACGCGTATAAACCCGGCCCTTCGCTGCATCAGTGGCCGCCTTCTTGTGCTTGATTTTCGCCCATTTATTATGACCTGACATGTAATAACCTCCTACGGACGTTGTCCAATGTTAATAGGTAAATTTAATAAAATTTTACCCTTTTTTCAAGTATAATTTTCGGGCGTTAGCGGTTAAATTGACCGTGTAAAAAGACAGCAAAGGCCGGTTGCCCCAAAAACGTATGCTGCAATGAAGTAATTTAAGGGCGAACTGGGCATCGACTATTATGAGGTGAGCCTCCCAAGTCAGTGTTTTACCAACTCATCGCGATAAACCACGCCGCCTTTCATCACGAACCCCACGCGTTGCAGCAGCGTGATGTCTTGCAGCGGATTGCCGGGCACAGCGATGAGATCGGCGAGTTTGCCTTTTTCGATGCTGCCGACGCGGTCGCTCCAGCCGATGATTTCCGCGTTGAGACTTGTCGCGGCGACGATAGCGGCCATCGGCGTTTCGCCGAGTTTGGCTCGTAAAGCCAACTCCTTCGCATTCTCGCCGTGCGGAATCACCGCCGAGTCCGTTCCCAAGCCAATCGGCAGGCCGGCAGCCAACGCGCGCTTGAATCCGGCAATTTCGATATCGCGAAGCTGCCGGTCGCGCTCGATCTCGGACGCCGGGATGCCGTGCTGGCTGCCTTCGGTTTGAATGATTTCACTCGTGTACAGCGTCGGCACATAAAAAGTTTTCCGCGACGCTTTGAGCATCGCCACAGCTTCGTCATCGAGAAACGTGCCGTGATCGATGGTGCGCACGCCGGCGCGAATCGCCGCTTTGATGCCGTCGGCGCCGTGCGCATGCGCCGCAACTTGTCGGCCCCAACGATTGGCTTCCGTCACCGCAGCTTGAATTTCTTCATCCGAATATTGCTGCGCGCCGGGATGAATGCCCTTCGACAGCACCGCGCCGGTCGCAAGAATTTTGATGAAATCCGCGCCGTGCTTGAAATTGGTGCGCACCGCTTTCGTAATTTCTTCCGGCCCGTCGGCGAGATTTTGGACGATGGGCACCTCGACGTAAATCGAAAACTGCCGCGCATCACCCGCGCCGCCGGTTGAAGAAACATAATTGCCCGCGACGAGCAACCGAGGCCCAATGACCGCGCCTTCTTCAATCGCCTGGCGGAGATCGACATCTACATACGGCCACGTCGGCCCCATGTCGCGGCAAGTGGTGAATCCCGCCAGCAGCGTGACCCGCGCATTGTGCGCGCCCCACAGCGCGTTATGCCCCGGCGTGGTTTTCACCAGCGCCTCTTCCCAATGCGTGCCGTAGCGGTCGGTGAGATGCGTGTGCAGATCGATCAGCCCCGGCAGCAGTGTCACGTTGCCGAGATCGATGACTTTGGCGCCTTGCGGAATTTTTATTTGCGCGCCGACTTCGGCAATCTTCTCGCCGTCAATGCGCACCATCGCCGGCTCGAGCGCCGCGCCGCCGCGACCGTCGATCAAGCGTGCGGCTTTGATGACGATGGGAACGTTTTGGGCTTTGGCAATCGAAGCATGGAAAAGCAGACCTAAAAACAAGAGGAGGAAACGAATTTTATGGCATTTCTTCATTCTCAAAAACTCCTCATCTTTCTGTCCTACATTTTTCTGTCATTGCTTTTGAATGGTTTTGCCCAATCCCTGGCTTGCGGTGGGGCAGACGTTTTAGCTTTCAAAAAGTTAGCAGCATTGGACATATTGTCTGCAGTCTGGAAGACTGCGCTACAATTGTTCACTCCCACCGAAACGCCTTGACCGCAATAAACAGCATAATCACCGACCAGACGGCGAGGCCGAGAAGCTGCGGGGACACCTCGGCCAAAGTCGCGCCTTCGATGGCGATGCGGCGCAGGCCGTCGGCGAGATAGGTGAGCGGAAAGAAATCCGTGACGACGTGCGCAAAGCCCGGCAGATTCGAGCGGCTGAAGAAAACGCCGGAGAGCATCAGCATCGGCAACGTAATGACGTTGGCCAGCGGCGCGACTTGATCTTCCGATTTCGAAATGCCCGAGAGCGCGAACCCAATCGACAAAAAGACCACGCCGCCGAGCAGCCCGACGATGATCATGTTGAAGATACTGCCGATAAAATGCAAACGAAAAAACAGAACGCCGGCGCCAACCATGATCAGCACTTGCGTCATCAAAACCAGCAAGCGCGTGCTCACTTGCGCAATGATAAAATCGTTGGTTTTCATCGGCGTCACCAGCAGCCGGCGGAGAATGCCGCGCTTTTTCAAAATCACAAAACCGAACGCCACACCAAAAACGCCGCTTTGCATGATCGCCATCGCGATAATGCCGGGCAGGAGAAAATCGATGTACGTGAGGTTGCGGCTGTTCACCAGCTCGGTGCGCAGAGCATGGCGGGGCAAATGATTTTCACGGAAGACCAGCTCGTCCAGCGCGCGCTGCACGATCAATCTTCCGGCCTGCGTTTCCTGCGGTTTTTCGGCATTGAGATAAAGCCTCAGCGAGTCCTGGCCAATCGGCTTGAATGACGCCGGAATGACGAGCACCATGGCGCGTTCGCCTTTTTTTAAACGCGCCAGTTCCTCATCTTCAGGCCCCGTTGAAATTTTCAACGCCTGAATCGGCTTCAGCATGTTGATCAGCGTCGAATCCGCCGAATGATTGACGATGCCGACCGATACATGCCCCAGTCCGTCGAAGTTGACGAAGCTGAACAGGAAAACCATGAACAGCGGCAAAAGAAGCGTCCAAATGATCGCTTCGCGCTGCCGGATGAACATCTTGAATACTGCCGCCATCAATTTTAATTTGAGTCGCATTCAATCTTCCCGCAATGAGTGTCCGGTCAAATCCAAAAACACGTCTTCCAAATTGGCCAGCCGCTCGACGCGCGCTTTCGTGAAGCCTTTGGCCAGCAATTGCCGAATCAATTCTTGCGGCGGGGCGTTCGCCACGATCTTGCCGCGATCCATGATGGCGACGCGGTCGCACAGCTCTTCGGCTTCTTCCATGTAATGCGTGGTGATGACGATGGTTTTGCCTTCCGACCGGATGCGTTTGATCACGCCCCACAAATGGCGGCGCGCCTGCGGATCCAAGCCGGTCGTCGGCTCGTCGAGAAAAAGTATGACCGGGTCGTTCACCAGCGCCGCGGCGATGGAGAAGCGTTGCTTCTGCCCGCCGGAAAGCTGCGCCACGTACGACTTGGCTTTGTCGCGCAGCTCGACTTCATCGAGCAGCGCCAAGGCCTCGACGCGCCGGCCGTACATTTCGCCGAAGAGCAGCAACAACTCCGTGAGCGAGAGTTTGTCGAAGAATGAGGAGGCCTGCAGTTGCACGCCGATGCGTTGTTTGACTTTCTGCGGTTCCTGTTCGACGTCGATGCCGTTGAGGAGGACCCGTCCGGAGTCGATTGGCCGCAGCGTTTCGATCATTTCCAGCGTCGTGGTTTTGCCGGCGCCGTTCGGCCCGAGAATGCCGAAGATTTCACCGCTTGTCACCTCGAAACTTACACCGTCCACGGCGACGAGATCATCGTAACGTTTTTTTAAATTGGAAACTTCGAGAACGTGGTTCATGGTCGGTTGCTCAAAAAGCTGGAGAAGAAAGGGGAAAGCTGGAAAGGGTGAAGGGCTTGGCCTCAATCCGGCCGGACTTCCTATTCGGCGCCACTTTTCTCATGCTCATCGTGTCTCTAACTGTTTCACCGGTGGATGAATACTGGAAGTAAATGCGATAGCTAATAACGAAGTTATCCATCTTATATATTTAAGATGAAAAAAATTTGTTAATCACAATAATATAGCAATTTTTCACGACGAAACAAAAATTTTCAAATTGCTCTGCTTCGCCGCGCTAGGACGGCGGGGAGGGCGGCGTGCAGGACGCGTGTTTCAATCCAGCACGACGTTTATCTTTCTTCACGAACTTTGTCACCGCGCGCCGCCGCATTTCAATGCACCACGAATCCGATTCAATTTTTCATCACGATTCCAACTTTCACCGCGCTCCCGTTGCCAACTTAGAACGCCCGATAACGACCGTTTTCAGCGGCGCGCGCTTTCGAGCACAGCCTTCGCAACACCACAAAACTTCAATACGAGCACGAAAGTAAAATTCATGCCCGCGCTGCGCGCGTCCGCTGCAAAACGCGTGTTAGGCCATTTGACGTATTGCCGTTGATGCTTACTTTCGGCTTCTAAAGGCTTTTGGATATGCAGCAACTATTCTTGAAGAATCGTGACCGTCAATGATCCCATAAAATACTTTCTTGCCGGTCGCTATAGATTTCGCTTGAGCAAATACTGCCATTTGATGCAAAATGCTTGGTGCAATCTGTTGGCCATATTGTACAAGAAATATTTCACCATCTTCCATGAACAAGCGTTGTATCTGATCGCCATTCTTGCCCATACGAGCTGGTGTAAGGATACCGCGAGTTCCTCTGCCTTTAAAAGCGATTGCAGCGTAACGTCGCGAGCCTTTCATTTTTAGTCGAGTGGAATAAAGATCACTACTCTCGCCACCCCAGTCTTTAAAATGTCCGGACTCGCCAAGAATTCGCTTAACGCCAAGCTTAAAGCGGTTTTCCAACATAGATGATATAGTTGCCGCGTTTTTAACCCTGCGTACTTTATTGAACGAATCAATATCATCAACTGTTATGGTTGCTGTACGTATCAGAGATTTGGGTAAGGAAATTGAGACTCTTGCGGAAGAGATTCTTGGTGAATATTTCGTCGGAAATTGTTTGAACTTTTTGGGGTTTTTTACAAGCGAGAAAATCTGTCTTCGATGAGCATAATAAAAACCATCCCTCTCGTAAGCAACATCATCATCGCGTTCAGTTTGTTTTATCAGCTGCTTATGCACGAGCAATTTACCTTCTTCGAGGACTCGTTTACGGTCAAGGCCTGTCAAGTGAGAGAGCTCTGTTGCTGTCTTGATTTTCTTTCGACCATGATGAAGCTTTAAGAATACAGCCAGTCGATCTTTTGATCGTCCAAGCACCTTCACGGCATGTGCAATCTGATCTTGAGGATTAGACCTGACGTCTGTGACAGGGAGCGTCATCGGCGTTTACCTCCACTCCTTTCTTGCTTCATGCACTTCGAAATATTCGAGACGCGCCACTTGTTGATTTTAAGTGTTTTTCTGATGTCTTCAACATTCATTCCAGCTTTTAAGCCTTCAAGAATGAACAGATCCTGAAGCACAGTTATCATCTGCTCCATCTTATCTGTCGATCGATCCGTATTAGCTTTTTTTCTTTTGACCATGAGTTATTCATCTCCTTCTTGAAGTGTGAGTTGCATAGCTCAAATTTGCCTAACGCCCAAAATCAGCGGCGTTGTGGGGTGGGCAGTCGTTGTAAACAGCACAGCTTGGCTTCGCTTCACGGCGCTTTGAAAACACCTCACCCACAACGTCCGCTGAATTTTGTTGTTATCGCGCTGTGCCGTCTTTCTTCACGAATTATGTCCGTGTTAAACCACAACGTTGTGTTTTCGCCGAGCCGTATTTTGGGGCGCGCACCGGCTTGCAATTTCACCGCCGCACTTTCTGCAGCGCGTTTATGTTTCATCTTCGCCGCTTACGTTTGCTTCTCCGCCGCGCGCCCGCTGCGAAGCGTCACCGGCATTCTATCACTGAGACCAATCTATCGCGATGCGCTTTTATAGACGATATTTTATATTCGCTATTCTTACACGACACTTTAAAGCCGGCGGCTTTTAAAATGGGGGTAACGCTTCCGACTAGCGCTCATTTCCGCGAAGCCATCACGCTACCAGCTCCAATTTTTACCCGATATGTATGATTTCACCGCGATCTCACTTTTCGGCGCGCACACGATATTTACTTTCCTACCGCGATGCCATCTTCCGGCGCACTCCAGATGTCAATTTCCACCGCGCTCCTGCCGCAAATTTCGAGAGCGCGATAACTGTTATTCAGCGAACAGTATCCGCCGCGCATCATGTTTGTTTATACACCCATTTATTTGTGTATACACAAACTTTTTCAAGTAAAGTTTCTGATAGTACACATTTTCGAAATTTGTGCTATCAGAAAGTTTTGCCAATGCCAAATGTTTGTGATAGCACAAAGTTTTTTGTGCCGGTT
>Ga0187892_10000683_pt1 | contig 85529 bp, 92 predicted proteins | sample MA1701073metaG_FD_139345 | JGI IMG/M metagenome (GOLD analysis project Ga0187892, IMG submission 139345) | Bio-ooze microbial communities from a basaltic lava cave in the Kipuka Kanohina Cave System on the Island of Hawaii, USA - MA170107-3 metaG ... | reverse complement strand
GCGGCGATGATGGCGGCGTGACCGATGAAACGCGATCGCACAATGGCGTCAGGATCGATGATCGAGGGTGGGGGCGCTATGTCGGTATCCCCCTCGCGTGTCCAAAAAACCGGGTGCGGTACAAGTAGAGGTAGCACGGCGTGCTCGGCCTATCTCTCGGCGGAGGAGACGGCGGATCTGGTGGAGTACCTGAAGTCGATGTAGCCGCGGCGTCCGCCCTGACCCGACCGGTAGCGCGGCAAGAAGGCGCAGGTGCGCGCGCCGGCTCCAGAATACGGTGATCCACAATGCGCCGCCGCCCTACTCGCGCACCCACCCACCCTGCCGGTACTGCTAGAGGAGGCTCGAAGGCCGCAGAGCGCTTCGAGAACTCACACTATCCACGGCTGTCCCCAACGCGAAAATGTGACGGCCTGATCGGCGCTGAGGAGCGGTGCCGCCGAAATCGATCGGCCTGCCTCGCGGTGGGGGAGCCCGCCCGAAAAGATCGCGGTGGAAGGGCCGCGATCGATCGCGATGTCGCGCGACAGCGCGGCTGATGCGGCGATCTGCGCAATTGACTCTGCGCGATGCCCCTCCTACGGTGACGGCGGACCAACGCCGCTTCGAATCGGAGGGGACCGCATGACGAACCCGATCTCCCGCAAGCTGCGCAAGGAACTCGCCACCACGCTCACCCGGCTGCGAATCGCCGATTTCAACCACGGCGAGACCTCCAGCCTCAGCAGCGAGAACCCGGCCGATCTGTTCGACAGCGCACAAGCTGTGGAGCAGCGTGAGCTCGGCCATCTGGCCGCGACGCGCCTGGTGGATCGAGCCCGGCGTCTGCGGGCGGCGCTGGCCCGGGCCGAGCGCGGCGAATACGGAATCTGTGAGGAGTGCGGAGAGGACATCGCGGGTCGCCGACTCGCCGCGCTGCCCGACGTGGTGACGTGTCTGGACTGCCAGGAGCGGCGCGAACGCTCTCCGGTGTAAACTCTGGCCGGTGACACCCCGATGACCCTCCAAACGACCCGAACCGTCGAGGAGCTCGAAGCCTACTGCGCGCGGCTCCGAGCGGCCGGGCTCGACGCCCCGTGGTCCCGACCGGGACCGCTCATCCCGCCCAAGCCCACCGCGACCCAGCCACGGCTCTGGCGCTGGCGCGACATCGAGCCGCTGCTCCGTCAGAGCCCCGACTACCTTAGTCCTCACCGGGGCGCCGAGCGCAGGGTCCTCCGACTCCACAACCCGGGTGTCCCCGAGCGGACCGTCGCCCACAGCCTCGTCCTGGCGATCCAGTACCTGTTGCCCGACGAAGTTGCGCCGGCGCACCGACACTCGCCGACCGCCATCCGGTTCATGCTCCACGGCGAGGGCGCCTACACGACGGTGGACGGCCAGAAGTGCGTCATGAAGCCCGGCGATCTGGTGGTCACCCCGGGCAACGCGTGGCACGACCACGGCAACGAGGGGGATGCGCCCGTCATCTGGATGGACGTCCTCGACTGGCAGGTGGTGCGCTTCCTCGAGAACCTGACCTACGAGGCCTATCCTGACGATCAGCAGACGACCTTCCGGAGTCCCGGCCGCGACATTTTCCATCCCTGGAGCCAGGCGTACGCGACCTTGCTCGGCCATGCCGAGCAGGAGCCCGACCCGTTCGACGACGTCCTGGTCGAGTACGTCGATCCGGCGACCGGCGGCTCGCTCCGCCCCACCATCGGCTGTGCCCTGCAGCTCCTCCGCCCGGGCATCCGGACCCGAGCCCATCGTGAGACCTCCTGCGCGGTCTACCACGTCGTGCGGGGTCGCGGCATCACGACCGTGGACGATCAGACCTTCGAATGGGGTCCGGGCGACTTCTTCGTCGTGCCCCCATGGGCCCGACACGCTCACGCCAACGCGGACGCCGAGCCGGCGGTGCTCTTCACCGCTCAGGACGTGCCACTCCTCAAGGCGCTCCGTCTGTACCGGATGGAGCCGGCGGAGCCGTGACCGAGCTCGGGACGCTTGCTTCGTCCCTGGGCGCTTGGCTCAAAGAACGGAAGCAGACGGTCGCCGTGGCGGAGTCGTCCACGGGCGGGTTAATCTCAGCCGCGCTGCTCGCGGTGCCCGGCGCATCGGCCTACTTCTTGGGCGGCGGGGTGATCTACACGCACCCGGCGCGTCGCGCGCTGCTGCAGGTGCCCGACGAGTCACTCAAGGGCATCCGGCCCAGCACCGAAGCTTACGCGCTCCTGAAGGCGCGGACGATCCGCGAGCGCCTGGGTGCGACGTGGGGCCTGGCCGAGACGGGCGCCACCGGGCCGACCGGCAATCGCTACGGCGACTCGCCTGGCCACACCTGCATTGCCTTGGCCGGACCGGTCGAGCGAGCCATCACCCTCGAGACGGGTCACGGCGACCGCGAGAAGAACATGTGGACATTCGCGAAGGCCGCGCTGGACCTGCTGGAGACGTCACTGCGCAAGTCGCCGGCGGGCGTCACACCTTCGGGTGTTTGCTAAGAACCGTGCCTCGGTGGCAATCGTCGACGTCGTGACACCGCACACCGGGGGTCTCGCCGGAGGCTACGTTCGTTCGTCGCAGTTCTTCAGCGTTCCGGTCACCACTTTCGACTCGTCCGGCACCACACTGCCCGGCGCCATCTTCTGGTGCCACTGGATCCGGTAGGTCACGGGAAATGCAAAGTGCATCGCCCGCAGGAGGCCGCACGCCTCCTTGGTGACGAACTCGGCCGGCACCCCGACTTCGGTGCCGGGCTCCACATAGAGCTCGATCTCCTGGGTCTCGAAGCGGATCACGATGTTGGCGGCGAGGACCAGCATTGCCGCCAGCGTGCAAAGTCGACGCGTCATGGTGGCCCTCCGGGCGCCTTTCGCGTCCCTGATCCGACGCTCGTGCAAGGCCTGTGCCAAAGGTGGCGGTTTCAGCGATAATCCTCCCCGGAGGTCCCGTCATGAAGCATCGCATCGCGGTCATCCCTGGTGACGGCATCGGCAAAGAGGTCCTGCCCGAGGGCATGCGCGTCCTCGAGGCGGCGGGCCGGCGCTTCGGCTTCGAGCTCGAATGGAAGGTGTTCGACTGGAGCTGCGAGCGCTACACCATGACCGGACGGATGATGCCCGAGAACGGGCTCGAGACGCTCCGCACCTTCGAGGCCATCTATCTCGGTGCGGTGGGCTTCCCCGGGGTGCCCGACCACATCTCGCTGTGGGGGCTGCTCATTCCCATCCGCCGGGGCTTTCGCCAGTACGTCAATCTCCGACCCGTGCGCCTGCTGCGGGGCGTGCGCTCTCCACTGCGCGACCGCGGTCCTGCCGACATCGACATGCTCATCATCCGGGAGAACAACGAGGGCGAGTACTCGGAGATCGGCGGCCGGCTCTACAAGGACACGCCGGAAGAGCTGGCCGTGCAGCAGGCGATATTCACGCGGCGCGGCTGCGATCGCATCATGCGCTACGCCTTCGAGCGCGCCCGCCAGCGCCGCCGGCACGTGACCTCGGCGACCAAGTCGAACGGCATCATTCACTCCATGCCGTACTGGGACGAGCGCTTCGCGGCCATGGCCAGGCAGCATTCCGACGTGAAGACCGCTCAGTACCACATCGACATCCTCACCGCCCACTTCGTGCAGCACCCGGACTGGTTCGACGTGGTGGTGGCCTCCAACCTGTTCGGCGACATCCTGTCCGACCTCGGCCCCGCCATCGCCGGCTCCATTGGCATCGCGCCCGGCGGCAACATCAACCCCGAGAAGGAGTACCCCTCGATGTTCGAGCCGGTGCACGGCTCCGCCCCGGACATCGCGGGCAAGAGCATCGCCAATCCCGTGGCCCAGATCTGGTCCGGCGCCATGCTGATCGAGCACCTGGGCCACGCCGACGCCGCCGACGCCATCGTGTCCGCGATCGAGAAAGTCGTGGAGGAAGGGCGCGCGGTGACCCGCGACCTCGGCGGCAAGGCGACGACGCGTGAGGCCGGGGAGGCCATCGCCGCCCTGCTTTAAGGATGACGGCCCGGCCGGGCGATGGCATCATGGCGGAAGCGTTCCGATACACGTCATGAGCCGGACTCACCAATCCCTGGTCGTCCTGATGCTACTGGTCGGCGCGTTCGTTGTCGGAGCGCCAGCGATCGGAGGCGCCGTCGCGCCTCCAGACGGTCCGCTGGTCCACGTCGAGCTGGTGACCAACCATGAGTGTCCCTACGTCCGCAAGCACTACGAGACGGGGAACATGCAGGCGCTCCAGAAGGACGCGCGAGGCAAGGACATCGTCTGGCTCACGGTGATCTCGTCGGCGCCGGGCACGGCCGCGCAAGCCGACGAGCTGACGCAGACGCGCCAGGCCTCGCCGACGGCCCTGCTGCTCGATCCACAGGGGACGGTCGGCCGCATGTACGACGCGCGGGTTACGCCGCACATGTATGTGATCGACCCCAGGGGCGTCCTCGTTTATGCGGGCGCGATCAACGATCGGCCCACCTCGCGCAAGTCGGACGTGCAGACCGCCCAGAATTACGTCCGAGCAGCGCTCGAGGCGGTGATGGCCGGCCAGCCGGTGAAGACGCCGGTGACGCGTGCCTACGGCACCGTAAAGTACTCCTAGATGGGTCACGCCATCCGCAGGCGACGGGTCCTCCAGGGCGCCGCAGCCGCGGCGCTGCTCCACAGTCTCCGCCCCGCGCTGGTCCGGGCCGACGACGCCGGGCGCGAGGCCATGGTTCGCGCCGTCAGCAGCGTCCTCGCCGCACTCGACGAGACTCGGCGCCGGCGCGCCTCGTTCACGTTCGCCGACACCGAACGCCTCAACTGGCATTACATTCCGCGGACCCGCGCGGGCCTGGCCTTCAAGGACATGCCCGCGCAGGCCCGTGCCGCAACGCACGAGCTCCTGAAGGCCGGGCTCTCGGCGGTCGGCTACGCCAAGGCCACCAACATCATCCGTCTGGAGGAGGTGCTCCGGCAGCTCGAGACGTTCGGACTCTCCCGCGACCCCGAGAACTACTACGTCACGATCTTCGGCACGCCGGGGACCGTGGAGCCCTGGGGCTGGCGCGTGGAGGGGCACCATCTCTCCCTCAACTTCACCATCGTGCCCGGGCGCCCGGTGGCCGTGACGCCGGCCTTCATGGGCGCGAACCCGGCCACCGTCCCCAGCGGGGCGCTCCAGGGGCTCCGCACCCTGAAGGATGAGCAGGAGGTCGGCCTCGCGCTGGCCCAGAGTCTCGCCCCGCCACTACGGCAACGACTCGTGATCGCCCCGCGTTCACTCGGCGACATCGTCAGCGGCCCGGGCCGACGCCAGAACCTCAAGGCGCCGGCCGGTGTCCCGCTGGGCGACATGGGTGACGAGCAGCGCGCCCTCGCCCTGCGCCTCCTGGAGACGTACGCGCGCAACATGCGCACCGAGATCGCCGAGGCTGAGCTGCGCGCGATCCAGGAGGCGGGGCTCGAGCGGATTCACTTCGCCTGGGCCGGCCCGATCGATCCGTCGCGGGGCCACTATTACCGCCTGCACGGCCCCACGGTCCTGATCGAGTACGACAACACCCAGAACGAAGCCAACCACATCCACTCCGTCTGGCACGATCCCCGCAACGCCTTCGGCGCTGACCTCCTGCGCGCGCATTACCTCAGCGGCCACCACCACGCCTGAGGCATCGGCGGCGCGGGTCCGAAGAAATCCAGGAGCGTGTGGGAATAACCGCGTTCGAGCGCGGGCTATGCCCGCGCGACCCGTTCTGGGGGAGGTCTCGGAGGGGGCCGTCGAGGCCCCCTCCGATGACTAGAACGCTCCGTGGCGGCCCGCGCCCGACGCGAAGCGTGCGGCGCCCGCGCGACTCTCGCCCGAGTCCCGCGTGGCCTTCCCGAGCACGAACTCGTTGGCCATCGCCGGATCGAACGCGAGGCCGAGCGACTCGTGCGCGGAGCGCCGATCGCTCCGCACGCATCGGAACGGGAAGGCGGCGATCGTGCGGGCCAGTGCTTCCGCCTCCTCGCGCGCGCGGCCCGCCGGCACTACACGGTTCGCCAGTCCGAACGCCAGCGCCTCGCGGGCATCGACCGGACGCCCGGTGAGGATCATGTCGAGCGCGCGCGAGAGACCGATCAGTCGCGGCAGGCGGACCGTCCCGCCATCGAGCAGCGGGACGCCCCAACGCCGGCAAAAGACCCCGACGATCGCCGACTCCGCCGCCACGCGCAGATCGCACATGAGCGCGAGTTCCAAGCCGCCGGCGACGGCGTAGCCTTCGACGGCGGCAATCGTCGGTTTCGAGAACGCCATGCGCGATGGCCCCATCGGGCCGTCGCCGTCCGCCTCGACCCGGAGACCGCGCTCGGTCCCGAGTGATTTCAGGTCGGCGCCGGCGCAGAACGTTCCGCCGGCGCCCCACAGCACCGCTACCCGGAGCGCGTCGTCACGCTCGAACTCACGAAACGCCTCCATGAGCCCGCGCGCCGCCGGTCCATCCACCGCGTTCCGCGCTTCGGGGCGCTCCAGAACGATTGTCGCGATCGAATCATCGCGCTCGAGTCTCACCGCCATGGCGCTCTCTCCTCGTTCGGGACAATCGCGCGTCACCCGACGCGGTAGCGTTTGACCGCCTCCTCGTTCCACTGGAGGCCGATGCCCGGGCGCGCGGAAGCCTGGATCATCCCGTCCACCGGGCGGAGGGGTTCAGCAAGGACCGGCGCCGCCACATCGAGGTACTCGAGGTAGTGGCAGGTCGGCGTCACCGTTAAGAGATGAGCGCTCACCTCGATGAAGATGTGGCTCGAGCACGGCACGCCCGCCGCCTGGGCCAGCGCGGCCGCGCGCAGCCAGCCCGTCACGCCGCCGATCTGCTGCGGGTCGGGCATGACGAGGTCGCACGCCTTGAGCGAGAGCGCCAGCTCCATCTCGTGTACGCCGTTGAAGTTCTCGCCGACCTGGATGGGCGTGGCCACCTGCGCGGCGATCTCGGCGGCGCCGCGATAGTCGTCGGCGCGCACCGGCTCCTCGATCCAGCCCACGCCCTCGCCGTCGAGCACGCGGCCGCGGCGGACCGCCTCCGGCGTCGCCAGCGACTGGTTGAAATCGACCATGAGCGCCGCGTCGTCACCGAGATGCTTGCGCGCCGCGCGCACGACCGCAAGATCCTCGGCGAGCGTCGGCCAGCCGATCTTGACTTTCATCGCCTTGAAGCCGGCGGCCGCTGTCTTGGCCGCAGCGTCGGCGGCCTCGCCGGGCGGGATCATCCCCAGGCTGTTGTAGGCGGGGATGGGCCGTGGGCGGCCGCCCAGCAGATTCGCCAACGGCAAACCGGCGGCGACGGCGAGCGCGTCCCAGGCCGCCATGTCGATCCCCGCCACCGCCAGGCCCTGCAGCCCGCGCGTGCCGAACAGCGTCATGCGCGCGCGCATCTTCTTGTCGAGCTCGACGGGCGCGACCTGGTCGCCCTTGATGATGTCCCCGAGGGCCAGCACCAGCTCGCGCAGCGGCGCCAGCGTGAACGCGTGGTAGCCGAAGAGGTAGGAGCGCCCGACCACCCCCTCGTCGGTCGCCAGGTCGACGAGCAGCAACGGCGCCTGGGTCACCTGTCCCGACGCGGTGCGGATCGGGGGCTCCAGCGGAGCGACGACGGGTCGGGCCTGGATGTCACGAATCTTCATGGGTGCCTCCCGGTACGCCACTTACCGTTATGGGCCGCCCGAGATTGCGTAAGAGGTCTACGCGCCAGCCTTCTCGATCCTCGCCCACGTGTCGCGGAGCCCGACCGCTCGGTTGAAGACCAGTCGCGAGGGCGTCGAGTCCTTCTCGTCCACGCAGAAGTATCCCTGGCGCTCGAACTGGAAGCGGGAGCCGGGGGCGGAGTCCCTCAATGAGGGCTCGAGACGGGCGCCGCGGACGACCTCCAGGGACCGGGGGTTGATCACCGTCTTGAAGTCTTCGGCCTCGTCGGGCTTGGGAACGGTGAAGAGAGTGTCGTAGAGGCGCACCTCGCCCTCGATGGCGTGGGCGGCGGAGGCCCAGTGGATCGTGCCCTTCACCTTGCGCCCGCGGGCGTCGCCGCCGCGCGAGTCGGGATCGTACGTACAGCGCACCTCCGCCACCTGCCCAGAGGCGTCCTTCTTGACGCCGGTGCACTTGACGATGCAGGCGTAGCGCAGGCGCACCTCGGCGCCGGGCGAGAGGCGGAAGTACTTGGGCGGCGGGGACTCGCGGAAGTCGTCCTGCTCTATATAAAGGATGCGCGAGAAGGGCACCTTGCGGGTGCCGGCCGAGGGGTCCTCGGGGTTGTTGACGGCCTCGACCTCTTCCACCTGGCCCTCGGCGTAGTTCTCCACGACCAGGCGCAGCGGGCGGAGCACGGCCATGCGGCGCTCGGCCCGCACGTTGAGATCCTCGCGCAGGCAGTGCTCGAGCAGCGCCACGTCCACCAGGTTGTCGGCCTTGGCGATGCCGATGCGCTCGGAGAAGTCGCGGATAGACTCGGACGTATAGCCGCGCCGGCGCAGGCCGGCCAGCGTCGGCATGCGCGGGTCGTCCCACCCCGAGACCAGGCCTTCCTCCACGAGCGTGAGCAGCTTGCGCTTGCTCATGATGGTGTGCGAGAGATTCCCGCGGGCGAACTCGATCTGGCGCGGGTGGTAGATCCCGAGGGCGTCCAGGTACCAGTCGTAGAGGGGGCGGTGATCCTCGTATTCCAGCGTGCAGAGCGAGTGGGTCACGCCTTCGATGGAGTCGGACTGGCCGTGGGCCCAGTCGTACATCGGATAGATGCACCACGCGTCGCCGGTGCGGTGGTGCGAGGTCTTGCGGATCCGGTACATCACGGGATCGCGCAGGTTCAGGTTGGCGGCCGCCATGTCGATCCTGGCCCGGAGCGTCTTGGCGCCGTCGGGGAACTCGCCGGAGCGCATGCGGCGGAAGAGGTCGAGGTTCTCCTCCACCGAGCGGTTGCGCCACGGGCTCGCGCGCCCGGGCTCGGTCAGGGTGCCGCGGTACTCGCTGATCTCGTCCGCCGAGAGGTCGTCCACGTAAGCCTTGCCGGCCTTGATGAGCTGCTCGGCCCACTCGTAGAGGCGCTCGAAGTAGTCTGAGGCGAAGTAGAGATGCGGCCCCCAGTCGAAGCCGAGCCAGCGCACGTCGCGGATGATGGCGTCGACGTACTCCTGGCTCTCCTTGGTGGGGTTGGTGTCGTCGAAGCGGAGGTGGCAGCGGCCGCCGAACTCCTGGGCGAGGCCGAAGTCGAGGCAGATGGCCTTGGCGTGGCCGATGTGGAGGTAGCCGTTGGGCTCGGGCGGAAAGCGGGTGACGACGCCTGGGTAGCGTCCGGCGTTCAGGTCCTCGATGACAGCATCGCGAATGAAGTGCGACGGCCGCTCGCGCGTCTCGGGACTGCTCATGACGGGCAAATCGTACCATTTTCCGGGCGCTTCCAAGGCATGCGCGCCGGAACGTCTCCCTGAGTAGACGTTGAGGACTTCCGACCGTTCGGGGTATCGTGGCCACAGCCATGGCGACACGCGATCTGCGCACGCCCCCACTTCCTTTGTGGCGGATCCCGAGAGTCCGCTACGAGCGGATGGTCAGAAAGGGGGCATTCGCTCCCGATGACCGGGTGGAGCTGCTCGACGGCCTGCTGGTCGTCGGCGAGCCCCAAGGTAGCCGGCATGCCGTCGCCGTTGGGCTCGTACGGGCCGCACTGGAGCGCGCGTTCGGCCGCGGTTACTACATCCGGGAGGAGAAACCGCTTGCCCTCGATCCCATGTCGGAGCCGGAGCCTGACCTGGTGGTCGTGCGCGGTCGGCTCCGGGACTATCGCGACGCTCACCCCTCGGCACCTGTACACGTCGTCGAGGTGGCCGACACGTCGCTCGCCCTGGACCGGTTGCGAAAAGGAGGGCTCTACGCCCGGGCCAGCGTCGCCGAATACTGGATCCTGAACCTTCTGGACCAGGCGCTGGAGGTCTACCGCCAGCCGGTGCGGGCCCCGTCCCGCCGTGCCGGGTGGAAGTACGGGAGCGTTCGGCTCCTCAAGAAAAACGCCCTCGTCACGCCGCTCGCCGCATCTCGCGTCCGCATCCGCGTCACGGCCCTCCTGCCCTAGTCCCTCCAGGCCGCGCGCCGGGGCGCCCGCGGGGCGGCCGGCCGAAGGCCTTGCCTAGCTCCTGTGCATGCGCAGCCGGACCACGGTCTCTGACGGCGCACCATCGGCGTTGACCGCCCGCTGGTAGGCGAAGCTCGGCCAATCGGCAGGCAGGTCCGCCGCGCGCGCCCACCGGCCGCCGGCCACCAGTCGGAGGTCGGCCGTCTCCTGCAGCACGCGGGCCACATAGGCGTGGTTGTCCTCGAACGTGGCGGGCGTTGGCAATGTCGTTCCCACAATTTCCTCGGGGTCGCGGCCCTCGAGGCCTCTGAGCATCTCGGCGGCGATCCGGAGGTGCTCGATCTCATAGGCGAGGAAGCGCTCCCAGAGGTCCTTGAGCCGGGGGTCCGTCTCGGTGCTGTAGCAGGTGTAATAGTTGGCGCACTCGGTGAACTCGTGGAGCACCCAGCGCTCCAGCCAGGTTTCGGTCGGATCCAGCAGCGACTCGTACTGGGTGACGTGCTCCTCCTCGACCTCGGCGATCTCGGCATAGAGCTGCCGGGCCTCTGGGCTGGCATAGAGCGGGCCGAGATTCTTGTAGAAGTTCATCGTCTGCTGCTCACCGGCGAGCAGGGTGAGCACGTTCACCTTCGAGCGCGGGTCGGCCTCCCGCTTCCGGTAGTGCTCGAGCAGCCTGAGCGAGGGGTCATTGTGGTGGTCCTGGGTCGGCCGGCCCGGCAGGACGTCGGTGCGGCCCTGGAGGATTTCGTCGGGGTCCTTGCCGTGGATGAGGTCGAGGAGCTGGCAAAAACGGTACAGATGATCGAAGTCCTCGAGGAGCCCGAAGTCGAACGCCTGCTTCAGGTACAGGTCGGGCTCGGTCCGTGCCAGGTAGGCCGTCAGCTCGATAGCGACCTGCTCGTAGGCCACGGTGGTCTCGAGACCGGTCTGATCGGCCGGGTTGAGCCAGTTGATGGTCATCTGCTGCTGCTGCTCGACGCGCCGCATGGTGGCTAGCCAGGCCTTGAGGGCCCGGTCGTCGCAAACGCGGGCGAAGCTGTGGGAGAAGAACGCCGACTCCAGCTCGATGCCGTTCATGAGGATGACGCGGCAGCGCGTGAACGCGTCGACCTCCTGCTTGCGGTAGGGGGGCTGGATGATTTCTTTCCACGACCGGCATTGCCGGCCCAGAGGAATGCCTTTTTCCTTCAGAGGGTTCATCGCCATCGAGTAGCCTCCCGGGACCGGTGTGGGCGGCCAGCGGCTGCAAGGGTCCTGCCGGCGAGAAGCCGTGGGGCCCGGCGCGCTCGGTGGCACTCGGGTTGCTGCGTTGTGAAAGTCCCAGGAACCCCCGAGCATGCGAGCGACCGACGTGCTGAGCGAGGACCACCTGCGCGTTCGGGAGCTCTTCCTACAACTCGAGCAGAGCGCCGGGGGCGAGGAGCGGCAGGCGCTGCTCGACCAGGTCGCCGACGAGCTGGAGTTGCACTCCCAGGTCGAGGAGGAGCTTTTCTATCCAGCGATCAGCAAGGCCTCGGCGCGCGTCGAGGACGCCCGCACCAGCCACCAGCACGTCCGCCGTCTCCTGGCCGCGGTTCAGGGTCTGGATCCGGGCGGTGAGGAGTTCCTCGCGGCCTTCCGGACGCTGAAGTCCGCCGTGCTCAGCCACGTCACTGAGGAGGAAGGGGCGATGTTCTTCGAGGCCGCGCGCCTCGGCGCCGCCAGGCTCGAGCGCCTCGGGCGCAAGATTCAGCAGCGCCAGGCGACGCTGAAGACCGCGCGCCTGCAGCGCAGTGAACGCAAAGTCAAACAGGCCGCGCGGAGAATCGTCTGAGACCAGCCCCGTAGCGCCTGTGCTATCCTCCGCGGCAAGCGCCAGCGCGGTTGGCGTTTGCGCATGACACACGCCGTGAGCACATCAGCAGACGACGCACCCGGCCGGGAGCGGCTCAACCCGGTCGTCGCCTTCCTCCTCACGCGCCGCCTGCTCGGCCGTCCCGTCGCCTGGGTGGCGCGCGTCCCCGCGTCGGTCCACACCAAGCTGCTCGTCGCCTTCCTGCTGATCACGCTCCTGTTCATCGCGATGGCCGGCCTCAGCCTCTTGAGCATTGCCCGCACGACCGAGCACGGCCGGCTGCTCGATCAGGCGCACCAGCGAGTGGAGCTGTCTCAGCAGATCGAGCACGCCCTGGCCCGCCAGATGAACTTCACGGCCCTGGCCCTGCTGCTGCGCGAGGAGGGCGCGGTTGCCCGCATCCTTCGCGAGAACAACCGCTTCAACAACACCCTGGCCCAGCTCGAGGGCGAGGCCACGGCCGCCGAGCGCGAGCTGATCCAGCAGATCCGGGCCCGCCAGGACGAGGCCATGAACGCGGTGGCCGACATCGCCAACGCCATCCGCGACGGCCGGCTCGACGAGGCGCGGGCGGGGCTGCTCGGCCGCGAGGACCGTGTGTATCAGGACATCGAGATGCTGGTCGGGCGTCTGGTGCAAGCCGAGCAGGCCCGCATGGCGCGCCTGCGCGACGCGGTGGAGGCCGGCAACCGCCGGTCGCTGATGATGGCCGCGGGCTTTGCCGCCGCGGCGATCGCTCTGGCCCTGCTGTGCGGCTTCGTGATCTCCTGGTCGTTCATCCTGCCCGTACGCGAGGCCGACGCCTTCCTGGCCCGGGTCACGGCCGGCAACCTCGGGGCCACCATCACGGTGCCGAACCGCGACGAGCTCGGCGCGCTGGCCGGGCGGATGAACCGGATGAGCCAGGAGCTCCAGCGGCTCGTCGCCGAGCAGCAACAGGCGGCTGGCACGCTGCGCCGGCTCAACGAGCGGCTGGAGCAGGCCAGCCGGGCCAAGTCCGAGTTCCTGGCCAACATGAGCCACGAGCTGCGCACGCCCATGAACGCCATCCTCGGATTCACCGAGATGCTGCTCGACGGCCTCTACGGCGACCTGCCCCCTGACCTGAGAGAGCCGCTGGCCGACATCCAGACGAACGGCCGGCACCTGCTCCGGCTGATCAACGAGGTCCTCGACCTTTCCAAGATCGAGGCCGGCCACATGGAGCTGGTCGTGGATGCCTATGCGGTGGACCAGGTGGTGGAGTCGGTGCGGGCCTCCCTGCGGTCCCTCGCGGCCGAGAAGGGGCTCGAGTTCGTCACTCGCGTGCCCTCCGATCTGCCGCTGGCCTACGGCGACGGCCGGCGCATCACGCAGTGCCTGATGAACCTGGCCGGCAATGCCCTGAAGTTCACCCGCAAGGGCCGGGTGGAGATCAGCGTCGACCTGGAGGGCGACAGCCTCACCTACCGCGTGTCCGACACCGGAATCGGGATCCCCCAGGGCGAGCTGGAGAACGTCTTCGCCGAGTTCCGGCAGGTCGACGCCACCGTCACCCGCGAGTTCGGCGGCACCGGGCTGGGACTCAGCATCACCAAGAAGTTCGTCGAGCTGCACGGGGGCCGGATCGGCGCCGAGAGCGCGCTGGGCCGGGGATCGACGTTCTGGTTCTCCGTCCCGCTCAAGGCGAGCGTGCCGTCATGAAACAGCCGACCGTGCTCTACGTGGAAGACAACGAGTACAACCGCAAGATCGTGCGCCAGCTCCTCAGCCGCACGAGCTACCGCCTCATGGAGGCGGTGGACGGGGAGGCGGCCCTGGTCATGATCCGCCAGGCGCGGCCCGACCTCGTCCTCATGGACGTGCAGTTGCCCAAGATGTCCGGGTTCGACGTGACCAGGGTGCTCCGGGCCGAGTCGGCGACCGCTACCATCCCCATCATCATGGTCACGTCGTTCGCCCTCAGCGGCGACGACCAGCGGGCGATGGCCGCGGGCGCGTCGGCGTACCTGGCCAAGCCCTACAGCCCCCGCGAGCTGCTGGCCCTCGTTCGCAAGTTCCTTCCCGAAGGTTGATCCGGCAAGAGGAGGCGATGATGGCGATGCGAAAACCGCGGAGGCATGCGTTCCCGGCGATGGCGATAGCGCTCGGGCTGGCGATCGGCGGGCCGCCGGCGGTCTGGGCCGGCCAGGAGGAGCAGTTCACGCCCGAGTTCCGCCAGGTGCGATCGAGCCACGACCCCAAGCACACTCCGCGCATCGTCGCGCCGGAGTCGGTGAAGCGCGGCCAGTGGTTCGACGTCACGGTGACCGTCGGGGCCGACAGCATGCACCCCTCGCTGGCCGAGCACTTCGTCCGCTACATCGCGCTCTTCAAGGACACCGCGGAGATCGCGCGCGTCTACCTGCACCCGGTGTTCTCGGCGCCGAAGGTCACCTTCACCATCGCCCTCGACGAGGGCGGAACGCTCAGAGTCCAGGCCGAGCCGACCCACTCGGCGGCGTGGGAGGCCTCCCGAAAGATCGCCGTCGTGCCCTGAGCGCGGGCCTTACCGGGGGCGCAGCTCGATCGTCACCGGGGTGGCGCCGTCGCCGATCGTGACCGTCTGGCTCGCGCGCCCGAGGCGCTCGTGCCAGACCTGCAGCGTGTACTGCCCGGGCAGGACGTTGTCGAGCCGGAAGCGCCCCTTCTCATCGGAGACGGCGTAGAACGGGTGGTCGGCCACCACCACCCAGCCCCGCATCCAGGAGTGCAGGTCGCACTCGACCCGGATGATCTCCGGTTTGGCGAAGGTGACGGGAATGGTGCGGCCCTTCGGCTGCGTGCGGTTGAACGGCGGGTTGTCCTTGGGCGCGCTGTGCAGGTTGTGCAGAAGGCGGTCGCTGTTGAGGAACTCCACCGTGCCGCCCGCCGGCACCAGCACCACCCGCGGTGTGAAGACGCACTCCTTCTGATCCATCTGCGTCGACTCGGCGAGCGTGGCGGAGGGCGCGCCGGGCGGCGGGTTCTCGAGCCACACGACGACGTTGCGGACCTCGCGCGCAGCCGTCACGACGAGATCGCTGGCCTCCTTTTCGGTGCCGCACACGTACTGGTCGATGGTGACGGGCATCTTCTTCGCGGCGGGCGCCTGGCCGGTGAGCAGGACGCGGCCCTGGATCTCGCCGGCGGCGGCCGCGCCGGACAGGAGCAGAGCGCCGACGGCGGCGGCGAGGACGGGGAGGAGAGATCGCCGCGCCATGGGTGCCCACGATACCACGGCCCTTCAGGCCGTGGCGTCACCTCCTGCGTGGAGTGCGGAGCCCCTCGCTGGCAGCAGCGGAATCGAGCCTTTCATCCCATGAGATGAACGTCGTCTCGTCGGCCAGGCGCATCCGAAGCGCCACCGCGGACGCAAGGTGGATCGAATCGTAGGCCCTCAGCCGGTGCGCCTCGGCCAGCGTTGCCGCCTCGCGCACCAGTGCCTCGGTCACCTCGAGCCGTAGATAGCGTTCCCAGTCGTTGGCCAGCTCGCGGACGGCGCGACGATGTTCGCCGGGCGGGAGTTCGCCGGCTCGACGCCGTTGCGCAAGAGCCGCATGGGCTTCGACCCATGTGATCAGCGACGTGCCGACCACGTTCGCCGCGGCGACGAGTTCGCGGACAGACGCTCCGCCTTCCTCATCGACATAGAGCTTGAGAAGAGCGCTGGTGTCCAGGTAAAGGCTCAGCGGCGGTCCTCGAGCACGGTCTCGGAGATCGGCTTGCCCCGGATTCGCACGGGCTTTACCAGCCCCCGCGGCTTGCCGCCGCCCCACTTGGCAAGACCCTCACGGACCATCGCGAGGAGCTTCTCGTCCTCTGGGCGCTCGGTCGGCGGCACCAGGACGGCGACTGGCCGCCCCCGGTCGGTCACCGTGACCCGCTCACCGTCGGCCACCCGCCGGAGGAACTCGCTGAGCCGGTTCTTGAGCTCTCGGATCCCCACCGTTGCCATCCTTGTGGCCACATTCTCCCTCCAACGTGGCTACTATTCAAGCGCCGGGTTGACGCCAGATGGCTTGGCCCCTACAGTGGCGCGAGCGTGCCCGCCCTCGCTCGCGTCTACTACGGCTGGATCGTCGTCGCCGTCCTCTCCATCACCGAGACCGTCACCTGGGGGATCATCTACTACGGCTTCCCGGTGATGCTGCGGCCGATGGAGTCGGAGCTCGGCCTCTCGCGCGCGGCGGTGACGGGAGCGTTCTCGGTGGGCCTGGCCCTGTCGGCGGCGGCCGCGGTGCCGGTCGGACGCTGGATCGACCGCCACGGCGCCCGCGCGCTCATGACCGTCGGCTCCTGCCTGGGCACAGCGCTCGTCGTCGCCTGGTCGCAGGTGCAGAACTTGCTCGCGCTCTACGTCGTCTGGGCGCTGCTGGGGTTGGTGATGGCGGCCACGCTCTACGAGCCGGCCTTCGCCGCCGTCGTCGGCTGGTTCCCGGGTCGCCACCGGGACCGTGCGCTCCTTACGGTCACGCTCGTTGCCGGGTTCGCCAGCACCATCTTCATGCCCATCGAGGCCTGGCTGCTCACCTGGCTCGGCTGGCGCACGGCGTTGCTCGTGCTGGCCGCGATCCTCGGCGTGCTCACGATCCCGCTCCACGCCTTTGCCCTCCGGCCACCGCCGCCGGCGGGCCGAACGCCGGCCGATGTGCGTCATACCGAAACCGCCGTACCGAGCGTCACCCTGAGCGTGGCCACCCACATGGCGGTGTTCTGGGTCCTGGCCATCGCGTTCTTCGTGGGGAACTTCACCACCAACGCGGTGACCGTCCACCTGATCCCCTACCTCGCCGACCGCGGTTACTCGCCGACCGTGGCGGCGGTGATGATCGGCTGGCTGGGCGCCATGCAGGTGCCCGCGCGCGTCGTCTTCGCGTCGATCGCCGACCGCTTCGGCCATCGCGCCGTCACCGCGATGATCTTCTTCGGCCAGGCCCTGGGCCTCGTTCAGCTCGCGCTGGTCGCCCGCTTGCCGACGCTCATTCCTATGGTCGTGATCCTCGGCGGCGCCAACGGGATGGCCACGCTCGCGCGGGCCACGATGGTTGCGGAGATCTTCGGGCCCCGCCACTACGGGAGCATCAGCGGGGCCATCGCGCTGGCCGCCAACGGCGCGCGGGCGCTGGCCCCGGTGGGCGCGGCGTTGCTGCAGGTCGGGCTCGGGGGCTACGAGCGGTTGTTCTGGCTGCTGGCCGCGTCACTGGTGGTGGCCGGCCTCGGCGTTCTGCTGACGCGGGCCGAGAGGCGCCCGGTTTAGAATGGGACGTTGAGCCCCATGCGGACTCCGATCCGGACTGTCCCCTACACCGTCGAGCGCTGGACCGCGCGCCTCCGCTACCTTCGCTGGCTCGACGCGCTCGCCGCCTGGCTGCTCGCCTGGCCCATCGCGGCGCTCGTCCTCGAGCGCGCGGCCGACGCCGAGGCGTTCGTGGCCGCGATCGGCGTCGCTCTCCTGGCCCTCGTCCGCCCGCTTCGCCTCCGCTGGCGTCCGGTCAGCGCCTGGATCGGCGTCGCCGTGAGCCGCGGTCTGCGCCCCGGTGACCGCGCCTGGTACGTCACGCCGGGGCGCGCCGAGCTGGTCATCGTCACCGCGCGCCGCGGACTGCGGCTGGTCGTGGCCCGGCCCGGGCTGGGGTCGGCCGAGGGGCTCGAAGTACGGCGCACCCGGGTTCTCATCGTGCCGCCGCCCGTCTGAGCCGCCACTCTGGTAGCATTGCGCCGCCTTCGCGGGGGCCATGGATAGAAGGAGGTCGGGCATGCGCCGCCGGACGCACCTTTCGGTCAGCATCCTCGCCACCCTCCTGGCTGCCGGCTGCGCCGGTACCCCGGTCGTTCCTCCACCGCCGGCGGCGGCCAAGCCTCCCGAGCTGATCGACGTGCATCACTTCTTCGCGAGCCGGGAAGCCAACTGGGGATACCGCGTGTCGCCCGATGGGGCGCGGCTCGGGTGGATCGCTTCCCACCGCGGCCGCGCCACGGCGCACGTCCGCACGCTGGGGCAGGATGACGTCCGCCCGATCGTCACGAATCCGCGCCGCACGCTCTACTGGTTCACGTGGGCGGCCGACAGCCGCCACATCCTCTACCTGCAAGACCAGGACGGCGACGAAAACAATCATGTCTACCTCGTCTCCGCCGAGCGTCCGGACGACCCGCCGGTGGATCTCACGCCTGAGCCCGGCAGCCGCGCCTGGGTCGATCGCGTAATCCGCTCCGATCCCAAACACATCGTCGTCGGCTGGAACCGGCGGGACCGCTCTGTGTTCGACCTCTACCGGGTGAACCTCGACACCCGCGCCCACACGCTCATCGCCGAGAACCCGGGCGACGTCACCGACTGGCTGACGGACTGGGACGGGCGGCCGCGCGCGCGCCTGCGGCTCGTCGGTCCCGGCGAGCGGCGCCTGGAGGTCCTGCGTGAAGGCCGGTGGGAGGAGCTGCAGCGATACGACCTCGAAGAGCACAACACCCGGATGCTCGGCGTGACGCCGGACGATCGGGCGCTCTGGCTTCTGTCGGGCCGCGGACGCGACCGGCGGTCGCTGGTGCGCGTCGACATCGCCTCGGGGGCCGAGACGCTGGTCCACGAAGACTCGCGGCTCGACCTGGAATGGGTCGTCATGAGCCAGCGCACGCGGGAGCCGCTGGCCGCCTTCACATACCCCGGGCGCCAGAGCATTCATTTCTTCGACCGGAGCCTGGGCCGGGACGTCGAACTGCTCAGGGGGAACACCCCCACCGGCTTTTACATCTTGAGCCTCGATGACGACGAGCGCCTGGTCACGGTTGAGATCTTCACCGAGAAGGGCTTCGAAAGTCACCTCGTGGATCGCCGCTCGAAGGAGCGCCGGCTCCTTGGCCGCTCCCAGATGCTGGCCTTCGCCGACTCGCTGGGGACCACGGAGCCGATCACGCTCACCGCCCGCGACGGCGTGCGCCTCCACGGTTACCTCACCCGGCCTCCCGGCTATCGCACTCCCGGGCCCATGGTGCTGCATGTCCACGGCGGTCACTGGGTCCGGGACTACTGGGGATACCAGTCCACCATCCAGTTCCTGGCCAACCGCGGGTACGCCGTGCTGCAGGTGAACTACCGCGGCTCGACGGGCTACGGCCGCGCCTTCCGGGAGCTGGCCGTCGGCCAGTACGCCGGCAAGATGCACGACGACCTGATCGATGCCGTCCAGTGGGCGGTGCAGGCGGGTGTCGCCGACCCTCGGCGGGTGGCGATCTACGGCGGCAGCTACGGCGGCTACGCTGCGCTGGTCGGCATGACCTTCACGCCCGACGTCTTCGCGTGCGGCGTCGCCGTCGTGGCGGTTTCGAACTGGGTGTCACTCTACGAGTCGGCGCCGCCTCACTGGAAACTCACGTGGGTTCCGCTCTTCCACAAGTACGTCGGCGATCCGAGGCGTCCCGAAGACCGGCGGCGCATCGAGGAGAAGTCGCCGCTCTTCAAAGTCCAACAGGTCAAGCGTCCGATCCTGATGATCCACGGGGCGCAGGACAGTCGGGTCAGCGTCCACGAGTCCGAGCAGATGGTGGCGGCGCTCCGTCAGGCCGGCAAGGACGTGCGCTACGTCGCCTTCGCCGATGAGGGACACCGGCGGCAGTATGGTAACTGGCAGAATGCCGTCCGCCACCACGCCGAGGTGGAAGACTTCCTGGCCGGCTGCCTCGGCGGCCGGACCTCGGGCACCCTGAAGAGCACGCGCTAGTGAGCTGGGTTCGAGCGCGGGCTTTGCCCGCGCAATCCTTTCCTGGGGGGAGGTTTCGGAAGGGGGGCGAAGCCCCCCTCCGAGGGAATTAGCGGGCGGCCTGCTGGAGCTCGCCCAGCGCGGTCGGCCGCTCGGCCTGAGGGCCGCGCAGCGTCACCGTCACTCGCAGCGCCCGCAGGCCGTGCACGCCCTGCAGCTCTTCCAGCTCGAGCTCCTCCACGTCGCGGCCGAGGTAGCCCAGGTGCTGCAGGTACTCGATGTAGACGCGGTATTCGGCGGCCTCCTCAGGCTGCGAGTACACGATGGCGAGCTTGCCGGGCTGAGTCACCCGCTCGCTCCCGCCCCGGATCAGCGCCTTGTCGATCCGCTTCTTGACGATCTCGTAGCGGAGGTCGTAGGCGCCGTCCACGTCGAAGCGCTTCTCGTCGAAGCGGAACCGGATGGACAGCGGCGTGTGCTGCACGAGGACCAGGTGCGTCGTCTGCAGCGGCACGGGCAGGCTCGCCGTGAGCTGATCCGTCCGGCTGGCGATGCCGCACAGGACCATGAGCTGCCAGAGGCGCAGGGTCTTGAGGTAGAGCAGATCGAAGTGGCCGTCCTCCACCAGCGAGGCCCCGACGTAGATCTGGTGGTCGACGCCGTCCGTCTTCTGCTTCTCGAAGTAATGGGGATACATCCCCTGGGCGGCCTGTTCCTCGAGGTCGAGGTACGAGGAGATCGTCTCGGCAATGCGCGTCACACTGTCCTCGAAGACCTGGCGCCGCTGGTAGACCATACTGCGCCGAGGGTCGAGCGCCGACCGGTACGCTTCGATCCGGGCCCGCACGTCGTCCCCGAAGCTCCGCAGGTGGTCGAAGAGTCGCTCGACGTCGGACCGGAGGAACCCGATCACGCCCGCTTCGTCGCCGGAAGCCAGATTGCGCTCGACATGGGTGACGTGCTTCTCGCACCGGTAGAGCAGCTCGTCGAGGGCCGGCAGCGCCCGGGCCTGATGGGCGCCCCGGATCACGTCGCAGGCCAGGCCGAGCTGGGTCAGGAGGTCGGCCTGGACGGCCAGCGCTCGCTGGGTCGAGGAGCCGCGGATGTCGGAGAGCGCGTACAGCGGGTACACGCCCTCGAAGACGATCGGCTCCAGCTCGAGCCCGCTGGGGCCGCGGTGGAGCTCCAGGCTGTCCAGCACGGCCTTCCGAAAGCGCCACTCCACCACCGGGTGGATGGCGGTGAACTTCTCCTTGATCTCGGTCTGGACGCGGCTATTGAGCTCCTCCATGCTCCGCTTCACCGCCATAGAGAAGAGGGGCAGGACCTCGTGGAGCTTGGGCAGGTGGGTGGCGTCAAGATCCCCGGGTTTCCGAGAGCCCAGGGACAGCGTGCCGATGATCTTGTCCTGGTAGTAGAGCGGCGCGACGATCTTATTGCGGATACCGCTCTGGATCGCCTCCTCCTCCGCCATGGTCCGGGAGGGCAACGTGGTGAGGTCACGCACGATCAGCGGCTGACCACTCTTGATCGCTCGCTCGTAGACCGACCCCGCGAAGTCGGAGACGCGATAGTGCGACGAGTCGGCGAAGATGCAGGCATGCTCGTGACGGATACCGTAGTTGAGCACCAGCACGCGGTCGCCGTCGATGGCGGCCAGGCCCAGGAGCAGCTCGGGACGCCGGAAGAGCGTCCGCAGCCGGTTCTGCAGACCGAGGAACCGCTCGTCGGAGACGATCGACTCGCGGTCGATGAGGTCGCGCTTGAGCGCCGAGAGGACTTCCTGGTCCGTGACCTCCACCGCCCGGAAGATCGTGAAGCCGCGGATGACGAACTGCTCGGGCGGCAAGGCCTCCCGCAGCGGACCAGGATCGAGCAGATTCGCGTGCAGGCGCTGCCGGACTTCGTCGGTCAGCGGCGGCACTCCGGCCGTAGCCACGACGTCCTCGAACCGCCAATCGAAGAACACGCGGAAATGTCGGTCGAGCCCGGTGTCGGGGTCAGCCACCGTGGAGATGAGCGGGTAGTCGACGTCCACCTCGATGCCGTACAGGCGGCGCAGGACCAGGGCATAGGCGTAGCCCATCCGCATCGCGGCGACCATGGGCGTGTCCAGGTTGACGCGCCCCTGGATGGCGCCGTCCTCGCTCATGAGCAGGCGCCGCATGAGCGGCGTGGCGTAGAAGCCGCGGAGCTGGAACGGGAACATGGCGGCGCCGTACTCCTGCTCCCACGAAGCCGGCGGGAACACCGCCGACATCAGGACGTCGACCAGATCCCGGTGCCGCTCGATCACGGAGAGGTCCTCGATGGTCCCGGCCAGCTCGGGCGCCTTGCGAATCTCCTCGCCCACGATCTGGGCCAGCTTCGCCTTGGCCGAGCCCTCATGGGCCAGCGTTCTGGTCCAGAAGGCGATCAGCGGTTCCAGGCTGAGCTCGCAGCGGAACGGAAACCCGTGGGGGTCCGTATGGAGGGCTGTCTGGATGTCGGCGGAGCCCGACGTCCGGGCGGATGCACTGGCCAGCAGGCCGTGGTCCTCGTTCTTCATGCCCCAGATTGTAGCAAGGTAGTCTAGGGCATGAGCTTTTCCCGCCTCGAAGGCTGCGATCTCTGCCGGGCCGCCCGCATCACGCCCTGGTACCACGAGGACGAGCTGTGCTGGATCGCCGAGTGCGAGATCTGCGCGGTGCCCATGGTGGTCTGGCGCTACCACGGCCCCGCGCCGCCGGCCGAGCACGTGGCCCACATGCTGACCCGCCTGGGGGAGGTCGCCGCCGCGCAATTCGGCGAGTTCTACGTGGACGATCACATGCGCAACATCCCCGACCACTGGCACGCGCACGGCCGCCCCCAGGGCGGCTTCTTCGGCCACGGCGTGCGGCGGCGAACGTCTTAGGTCGTTGACCTCGCCGTCGCGGACTCGGCGACGCCACTCGGGCAGGCCACGCCCGTACCGCCCAGGCCGCAATAGCCTCCAGGATTCTTGGCCAGGTACTGCTGGTGATAGTCCTCGGCGTAATAGAACTCCGGTGCCTCGGCGACCTCGGTGGTGATGGACCCGTAGCCCGCCTGCGTGAGCACCCGCTGGTAGGCGTCACGCGAGGCTTCGGCCAGGCGCCGCTGCTCCGGCGAGTAGACGTAGATGGCCGATCGGTACTGGGTGCCGACGTCGTTGCCCTGGCGCATGCCCTGCGTGGGGTCGTGGGTCTCCCAGAACGCCTTGAGCAGCGTCCCGTACGTCACCGCCTTTGGATCGAAGACGACGAGCACCACCTCGGCGTGGCCGGTCCGGCCGGAGCAGACTTCCTCGTACGTCGCGTTGGGGGTCAGCCCGCCGGCGTAGCCCACCATGGTCGTGAAGACGCCCGGAATCGCCCAGAACCGTTTTTCGGCGCCCCAGAAGCAGCCGAGACCGAACATCGCCGTCTCCAACCCCGCGGGGAACGGCGGCATGAGCGCGCGACCGTGGACGTGGTGCCGGGCCGGAACCGGCATGCGTTCCGAACGCCCCGGCAGCGCCTGCCCGGGCGCGGGCATGACGAGCTTCGTTCCTCTGTGACCAAACATGGCCTATCCCTCCCGAGGTCCTATGGTACTCGCTTCCGTCGGAAGATCACTTGCGCCGGAAGTGGGTGGGCACGAAGGTCCAATAGTAGGCGTTGCCGACCGGTCTCACCTCCCAGTGATCATGGACGATGAAGCCGCCGACCGTCTCGGTGACGCGATAGGCGGGCAGCGTCACCTGCTGCAGCTCGATCGTGGACGGCAGCGAGCCGGGTTGGGCGGTTTCGATGGGGATCACGACGGTTCGCGGCAGCACGTGGAGCTCGCGGACGACGAGTCCGCGGTGAAAGAGGTCCCACGGCTGGGTCACGTGGGAGTTGTTGAAGGGATGCGGCTGGGTGCCGAAGGGCGGCGTGTTGATGAACTGATCCGGTGGCACCGCCGGCGGGTTGGGCACGCCGAGCTGGGCGAAGGCCGGGGAACCGCCCAGGGCCACGAGCGCGATGAAATTGAAGCACAGCCATCGAATCCGAGGAGAGCGGAGCATATATATCCTCCCTCACAGGCTGGTAAAGCCCCCCACCGAGGGCGGTGGATGCTACCGCTGGACGGTTGGAAGCACAAGCGACGCGCGGCGAAGTGCGCCTTCGAGGTACACCGGCTCGAGGCCGGTCGCCCAATAAGTGAGCGCGCCCACGTGAGTCTGGGTCGTCTCGCGGTTGGTGCGCAAGACGGCGCCGTCTTCGGCGGCGATGAACTGGAGCCATCCCTCCCACAGCCCATCGTCTCGCTGGGAGCCCCACACCTCGGCGAGGTAGACGCGGCCGTCGGCGTCCTTCACCAGTGTCGTGAACGTGTGAATGAGCTGCGCCATCGGTGGCATTGAGTTGCAAGGGACGAGCCAGCACGCGACTCTCCAGGCGGACGGCTGGAATCACGCGGGATTGTGGTGTGCGCGCGGGGCGCCGCCAGGCTCGTGGCGATGGCGGCCCCGCGGGGGCTCAGCCGAAGTTCACCATCACGTGGCGCACCACCGTGTAGTCCTCCAGGCCGTAGATGGACATGTCCTTGCCGTAGCCGGACCTCTTGAGTCCGCCGTGCGGCATCTCGTTCACGAGCGTGAAGTGCTGGTTGACCCACACGCAGCCGTACTGGAGCCGGCTCGCCACCTGCATGGCCGTCTTCACGTTCGTGGTCCACACCGAGGCCGCCAGGCCGTAGTCCGAGTCGTTGGCCCACTCGATCGCCTGCTCAGGATCCGCCACCCGGGTGACCGAGACCACCGGCCCGAACACCTCCTGGCGCGTGATCTCGTCGCTCTGGAGGGTGCCGGCCAGGAGCGTGGGCCGGTAGAAGAAGCCGCCGCCGGCGCCGGCACCGCCCCCCGTCACCACTTCGATGTGCTTCGTGGCCACCGCCCGGTCCACAAAGCCGGCGACGCGCTCGCGATGCTTCGCGGTGATCAGCGGCCCGACCTCGGTGACGTCTTTCTGCGGCGCGCCGTACCGGAGCGAGCCGACGGCCGCGCCGAGGTCGGCCACCAGTCGGTCGTGGATCCGGGCCGAGGCGTAGACGCGGCAGGCCGCCGTGCAGTCCTGGCCGGCGTTGTAGAAGCCGGCCATTCGGACGCCGGCCACGACCGCCTCGAGGTCGGCGTCGTCGAACACCAGGACCGGCGCCTTGCCGCCTAGCTCGAGGTGCGTGCGCTTGAGGTCCCTCGATGCGGCCTGCAGGACCTTCTGCCCGGTGGGAATGCTGCCGGTCAGCGAGATCATCCGCACCCCCGGATGGTTGATGAGCGGTGAGCCGACCGTGTCGCCGCGGCCAGCCACGACGTTGACGACGCCGCGGGGGAACAGCTCTACCAGGAGCTCGGCCAGCTTCAACGTCGTGAGCGGCGCCTGCTCGGACGGCTTGAGGACGACGGTGTTGCCGGCGGCCAGGGCCGGGGCGATCTTCCACGCCGCCATCATCAGCGGGTAGTTCCATGGGGTGATCTGGGCCACCACGCCGATGGGATCGCGCCGGACCATGCTGGTGTGGCTGGCGATGTACTCGTCGGCCGCGCTGCCGTTGAGCACGCGCGCGGCGCCGGCGAAGAAGCGGAAGCAGTCGACGATGGCCGGCAGCTCGTCGGGAAGCACTCGGGCCCGGGGCTTGCCGCAGTTCAAGGACTCCAGCTCGGCGTACTGCGGGGCGTCCTGCTCGACACGGTCGGCCAGCTTGAGCAGGAGCAGCGAGCGCTCCTGCGGGGTGGTGCGGCTCCAGGTCGTGAACGCAGCCCCGGCCGCCGCGACGGCCGCGTCGATCTGGCCCGTCGAGGCCTCCCTAACCCGGACAATCGTCCGGCCCGTCGCCGGATCGACGACCGGCTCCTCGGCCCCCTCGCCGGCGATCAGATCTCCATTGATCAGCAGCTTGGTTGAAAGCATCGGCGTTCTCCTTTGGCGTGGCCGGCCTCCTCACTTGCCGGCTCCCGCGACCTCGTGGGTGTCGCGCGTGAGGTAGAAGGCCAGCAGGATCGGCGCCAGGGTGACCAGGATCACGAAGACCGCCACCACGTTGGTCACCGGGCGCTGGCGGGGGCGCACCAGCTCGGTGAGCATCCAGATGGGCAGCGTGGACTGCTGGCCGGCGGTGAAGGTCGTGACGATGACCTCGTCGAAGGACAGGGCGAAGGCCAGCATGCCGCCCGCCAGCAAGGCGGTGGCGATGTTGGGCAGCACCACGTGGCGGAAGGTCTGAAAGCCGTCGGCGCCCAGGTCCATGGAGGCCTCGATCAGGGACCCGGAGGTGCGGCGGAAGCGCGCGATGACGTTGTTGTAGACCACAACGACGCAGAAGGTCGCATGCCCCAGCACGATGGTCCAGAAGCTGAAGGGGATGCCTCCCAGGTTGAAGGCGCTGCGCAGGCTGATGCCGGTGATGATGCCGGGCAGTGCGATGGGCAGGATCAGCAGCAGCGAGATCGTCTCGCGTCCGAAGAAGCGCGAGCGCCAGACGGCCGCCGCCGCCAGTGTTCCCAGCAGCAGCGCGATCAGCGTCGAGACGGCGGCGACCCGCAGGGACAGGGCGAGCGCCGCGTGGATATCCGGGCGCGTCCAGGCGACGGCGAACCACTTCGCCGTGAACCCTGGCGGCGGAAAGACGAAGCTCGTGTCCTCCGCACTGAAGGCATACAGCACGATGAAGAAGAGCGGAACGTGGAGGAAGAGCAGGGCGGCGGTGGCCGCCAGCTTCAACGGCCAGCCCGCCCCGGCGCGGCGCCGCGGTCGCGGGAGCACGTCAGAGGGCCTCGAAGGCGCCGAGCCGGCGGGCCACGACCAGGTACACGGCCATGATGGCGACGGGCACCACGGTGAGCGCCGCCGCCAGCGGGATGTTGCCGGCCGTGCCCTGGTGCTGGTAGACGGCCTGGCCGATGAAGGGCTGGGAGCCTCCGATGATGCCCGGAATGATGTAATCGCCCAGCGTGAGCGAGAAGGTGAAGATGGAGCCGGCGACGACGCCGGGCAGGGCCAGGGGGAGGACCACCCGGCGGAACGTCTGGGCGGGCCGGGCGCCCAGATCGGCCGAGGCTTCGACGAGCGACCGGGGCACCCGCTCGAGCGCGGCCACGATGGGCAGGACCATGAACGGCAGCCAGACGTAGAGGAACACGAGGAAGGTGCCGAGGTAGGAGGTGGACAGCGACGGGCCGCCGACCACGGGGATCGCGAGGACGGCGTCCAGCAACCAGCCCACCCCCAGCCGCTCGGAGAGCCAGGTCACGATGCCCTCCTTGGCCAGGATCAGCTTCCAGGAGTAGACGCGTACGAGGTAGCTGGACCAGAGGGGCAGCATCACCGCCAGGTAGAGCAGCGCCTTCAGCCTCAAGCTCGCGTAGCGAACCATGTAGTACGCGAGAGGCAGCGCCAGCAGCGCCGCCGCCAGGGTGACCGCCGCCGCCATCAGCGACGTCCGGACGACGATGTCGAGATGAGCGGCCGTGAAGAGCTCGCGCCAGGTGACCAGAGAGAACTCGCGCACGACCACGCCCGAGAAGGGGTCCACGTAGAAGAAGCTCTGCAGCAGCAGCGCGAACAGCGAGCCGAGATAGATCACCCCGAGCCACAGGAGCGGCGGGGCCAGCAGCAGGAGAAGGAGCAGCCGCGGGCGCACGTACAGCGCGGTGGACACGCGCTGGAGAGACGCGGCGGCGGCGCTCATGGTAAAGGGGGCCGCGAGCCCGGCCCGGACGGTGGGTGGCCTGCCCCCGGGGCGGAGTGGCTCGGTTGCAGCGGTTGGTGGTGGCGGCGCTGCCAGGCCAGCCGCACCGGCTGCCCCGGCGCGCGGGCCGGCCCGGCGTCGCCGGCGTTCGGCTCGAGCACGAGGAACTGGCCGCCGCCATCGAGCTTGACCGTGTACCGGGTCGCCGCGCCCAGATACAGCGCCGACTCGATCACGCCGGCGACGGTGAGGGCTCCGTCAGCGACCGTCTCTCCGGGCTCGACCAGACGGATCTTCTCCGGGCGGAGGGTGAACGGGCGCGCAGCCCCCGTGAGCCGCCGGGCCACCTCGGCCTCGACGACGTTGGAGACGCCCACGAACCCGGCCACGAACGTGGTGGCCGGGTGCTCGTAGATCTCGGTCGGTGCGCCGATCTGCTCGACGCGGCCGTGGTTGAAGACGGCCAACCGGTCACTCATCGACAGGGCTTCGCCCTGGTCGTGGGTGACATAGACGAAGGTGATGCCCACCTGCCGCTGCAAGCCCTTCAGCTCCACCTGCATCTGCTCGCGCAGCTTGAGGTCGAGCGCACCGAGCGGCTCGTCGAGGAGCAGCACCCGCGGCCGGTTGATGAGGGCCCGGGCCAGCGCCACCCGCTGCCGCTGACCGCCGGAGAGCTGGCTGGGCTTCCGCTCGCCGAGCCCGGGCAGCTTCACGAGCTCCAGCATCTCGCTGGCCCGGCGGCGGCGCTCGGCCGACGGCACCTTTCGGATCATCAGGCCGTACTCGACGTTCTCGGCGATCGTCATGTGCGGAAACAGCGCATAGTCCTGGAAGACGGTGTTGACGTCTCGCTGGTAGGGCGGCACGCCGGCCACGTTCTCACCGTGGATGAGGACCTCGCCGGCGTCGGGCTGCTCGAAGCCGGCGATCAGGCGGAGGCAAGTGGTCTTTCCCGAGCCGGAGGGCCCGAGCAGCGAGAAGAACTCGCCGTCGTCGACCTCGAAGCTGACCTGGTCGAGGGCCCGGACGTCGCCGAAGGCGCGGCAGACGCCGGTCAATCGCACCGCGGGGACGGAGGCCTGGACCATGCGTGATCCGGCCGGCGGCGTGCGCCGCCGGCCGGACCGGCCAGCTCGATCAGCGACCGCCGAGGATCGCGATGTAGTCGGTGACCCAGCGATAGTACGGCACGCAGGTCCGCCCCCCTCCGCAGTTGGCGACCGGCGTGCGCCAGAACCAGATCCGGTCGAACTCGTTGTAGCCGTTCCGCTCGCAGCCCTTCTCGCCCAGCAGCTTGTTGCCTTCGCACGCCACCGGCACGGCCGGGACCGATCCGAACCAGCCCGCCAGGTCGCCCTGCAGCTTCGGATTGACCGAGTGCTCCAGCCACAGGTAGGAGCAGTTCGGGTGCGGAGCCCTGACGTGCATCATCGTGGTGTCGGCCCAGCCGGTGGCCCCCTCCTGGGGCACGACACTGGCGATCGGCCGGTTCTTGGACTTCAGGAGGTTCACCTGGAAGCCCCACGAGGAGGAGGCCACCACGCCTTCGTTGGTGAAGTCGTCGATCTGGACGAAGGCGTCGTGCCAGTAGCGCGCCACGATCTTGCGCTGCTCGCGCAGCAGCTCGAGCGCCGCTTTGTACTGCTTGTCGTCGAGCTCGTACGGGTTCTTGATGCCCAGCTCGGGCCGGGTGTGCATGAGGTACAGGGCCGCGTCGGCGATGTAGATGGGGCCGTCGAACGCCTGTACCCGCCCCTTGTTGGACTTGCCGTCGGGCAGGGTTTGCTCCTTGAAGACGACCTCCCAGCTCTTCGGGGGCTCGGGGAACACCTTCGTGTTGTACGCCAGCACGTTGTAGCCCCACTGGTAGGGCACGCCGAAGTGCTTGCCGCCGACGTAGTGCCACGGCGCTCGCTGCAACCGGCGATCGACGTGCTTGAAGCTGGGGACCAGCGCGATGTTGACCTCCTGCACGCGGCCGCCGGCGATGAGGCGCAGCGAGGCGTCGCCCGAGGCGGTGACCAGGTCGAACCCGCCCTCGTTCATCAGCGCCACCATCTCGTCCGAGGTGTTGGCGGTCTTGACCCGGACCTTGCACCCGGTCTTCTTCTCGAAGTCGGTGACCCAGTCGAAGTTCTTGTCCGTCTCCCCGCGTTCGATGTAGCCCGGCCAGGCCACGATGTCGACGAAGCCTTCGCCCTTGCCAACCTTGTCCACGCGGGCCAGGGCCGGCGTCGAGACCAGCATCACCACGGCGAGAACGGCAGCGAGCCAACGAACGCGACGCAATGCCAGAGCGCCCATATGTGGTCCCCCCCTCTGTCCGGTTGTCCCGCTATCGGAAGCCGCTGCGTGCGCCGCCGTCAGTCCCCGGCGCGACCCCGGTGCCCCGTGCCGGCGCACGGGGGATTGTAGCACCGGCGCATGAAGCTGGAAGGCGCTGAGGTCGGGCGAGCGCGCGGGCCCGCAGGCCGGTATCATGGCCTGCGTGCGCGACGTCGAGATCGCTCCCACCTTCGAGTCCTGGCAGGCCGCCGCTCGCACGCTGTTGCGGGAAGGCGTCCCGCCCGGCGAGGTCGCCTGGCGCGAGGGCGCTCCGTCAGTCGCCGTCGCCGCGCCACCGCCCGGCCTGGCCCGGGTGCCACGCGAGTTCCTCGACCTCGCCCGTCAGGTCGCCGGCCTGCGCGACCCAGCGCGCTGGTCGCTGCTCTACGAAGTCCTCTGGCGCCTCGTCCACGAGCGCCGGGACCTGCTCAAGGACACCCGTGACCCTCAGGTGCGACGGCTCGTGGCGATGACGGCCCAGGCGCGCCGGGAGGCCGTGCGCGCAGAAGAGCAGGAGGCGCTCCGCCTCGAGCAGGAGGGCGGCGGCGCCGGGCCCTACGTCCCGGCCGGGGCCGGGCTCGACGAACTTCGGGCGGCCGCCACGCGGTGCACCGGCTGCGACCTCTACCGTCACGCCACCCAGACGGTGTTCGGCCGCGGGCCAACGGACGCGCGCATCGCGCTGGTCGGCGAGCAGCCCGGCGACCAGGAGGATCTCAAGGGCGCGCCCTTCGTGGGCCCGGCCGGCGACGTGCTGGACCGAGCGTTGGCCGAGGCCGGCTTGGCCCGCGAGCGGCTCTACGTAACCAACGCGGTGAAGCACTTCAAGTTCATCGAGCGCGGCAAGCGCCGCATCCACCAGACCCCACGCCAGGCCGAGATCGCCGCCTGCCGCCCGTGGCTGGAGGCCGAGATCGGCGTGATCAAGCCCGAGATCCTGGTCTGCCTGGGGGCCACGGCGGCGCGCGCGATCTTCGGGCTCGATTTTCGGCTGCTCAAACAGCGCGGCCAGTTCTTTCCCACCCGGTGGGCGCCCAAGACACTGGCCACGCTGCATCCCTCCGCCGTGCTGCGGGGCGAGGACGATGCGGCGCAGGCGCACCTCTACGGGATGTTGCTCGAGGACCTCCGGTTGGCCGCCGCGGCGTAGACTCGCGAAGCGCCGGTCAGGCCGGGGCGCCGAGATCAGTCAGCAGTTGAGCGGTGGTGCGCACACCCTGGAAGAGGTGAGGCGCAGGAACGCGCCGAAGCCTTCCACGATGGCTCGACGGCGGGAGGCGAGCGTTCGGTCGAACCGGGCCCAGTCGGTCATGGCGCGAAGATTAACCCAGGCGGTCGAAGTTGACACGGCTGCCGGGCGGTCGCATAGTGACCGAGGATTCGCTCATGGCCAGGGCCCGCACGGTCGGAGAACTTCGCGAGAGCGGTTGGCAGCGCATGTCGGTGAAGCAGGAGCTGCGCAACAGTGTAATCGCGCGGCTCCGGCGGAGCGAGCCCTTCCTGCCCGGCATCGTAGGCTACGACGACACGGTTGTGCCCCAGATCGAGAACGCTCTGCTCAGCGGTCAGGACCTCATCTTCCTGGGCGAACGTGGCCAGGCCAAGACGCGCATGGCCCGCCTGCTGGTCGGACTGCTCGACGAGGCCATGCCGGCGCTGGCCGGCTGCGAGGTGAACGACGATCCGTTCGCACCGATCTGCCAGGCCTGCCGCGTGCGGGTGGCCGCCGACGGCGACAAGGCGGCGATCGCCTGGATCCCTCGCGACCGCCGCTACGGGGAGAAGCTGGCCACGCCTGACATCACGATCGCCGACCTCATCGGCGAAGTGGATCCCATCAAGGTGGCCGAGGGGCGCTATCTCTCCGACGAGCTGACCATCCACTACGGCCTGCTGCCGCGCACCCACCGGGGCATCTTCGTCATCAACGAGTTGCCCGACCTGGCCGAGCGCATCCAGGTCGGCCTGCTCAACATCATGGAGGAACGCGACGTCCAGATCCGCGGCTACAAGGTGCGCCTGCCGCTCGACTTGTTCGTGGTGGCCAGCGCCAACCCCGAGGACTACACCAACCGCGGACGCATCATCACGCCGCTCAAGGACCGATTCGGCTCGCAGATCCGCACGCACTATCCGCGGAAGCTGGAAGACGAAGTGACCATCATGGAGACCGAGCTGACAGCCTTCGCCAGCGATGGGCTGACCACCCGCTGCCCCGAGTACATGAAGCAGGTGGTGGCCGAGCTGACGCATCTGGCCCGGCACTCGCCGGACATCAGCCAGCGCTCGGGCGTGTCGGTGCGCGTGAGCATTTGCAACTACGAGAACCTCCTGTCCAACGCGCTCAAGCGGGCCATCCGCCTGGGGGAGTCGCTGGCGGTGCCCCGGGTGAGCGACCTCGGCGCGCTGCTGGCCTCCACCGCCGGCAAGATCGAGCTGGAGGCGGTGGGCGACGCCAGCGAGGACAAAGTCCTGGCCAAGCTGCTGCAGCGGGCGGTCCTCAACGTCTTCAACCGCTCCTTCAGCATCGCCGAGCTGGAAGGCGTGGTGACGGCGTTCCAGGGCGGCCTCACCGTCCAGGCCGCCGACAGCATGCCGTCCGGCGAGTACGTCCGCCAGGCCGGCCAGGTGCCGGCGCTCAAGGCCGTCACCTCCAAGTTGGGGGCGACCGACCCCCCCAGCGTGGCGGCCACGGTGGAGTTCGTGCTGGAAGGGCTCCACCTCAACCGCAAGCTCAACAAGGACGTCCAGGCCGGCCGCTCGCGCTACCGGAGCTGAGGTATTCTAGGCGCATGCCGCGCCTGGACCGGCCGATCGAGCCCGACCCCGTCATCGAGGCCTACAAGCGCGACATCGACCGGACGCTGATCCGGGAGAATCTGAAACGGTCCGTCCAGGAGCGGGTGGAGGCTTTGATAGAGCTCCAGAGCTTCGCCGAGGAGCTCCGTCGCGCCGGCCGGAACGCCCGCAAGTGACGGACTTCAAGGCGCTCGTACGCGCACTGGGCGATGCCGGTGTCGAATTTGTGCTCGTTGGCGGCGTGGCCGCCATCGTGCATGGATCGGGCTCGACTGACGCGCGATGTGGACGTCGTGTATCGCCGCTCACCCGAGAACCTCCAGCGACTGGCCCTGGGTCTGGCCCCTTATCATCCCTACCTACGGGGTGCGCCTCCGGGTTTGCCGTTCCGCTGGGACGTCACCACTCTGGAGCGGGGCGTGAACTTCACGCTGACGACCCGGTCTCGGTGATCTCGACCTGCTCGGCGAAATTACCGGGGGTGGCGGGTACGAGGATCTGCTTCCGCACACGCTGCACATCCACCTCTTCGGCGTCGAGTGCCTGTGCTTGGATCTCGAGCGGCTGATCCAGGTGAAGCGCGCCGCCGGCCGCCCACGCGACCTGGAGGCTATCGCCGAGTTAGAGGTGATCCTCGAAGAACGCCGCCGGGTCAAAGGTCACTGATCTCATGCTGATCCGCTACTCGCGCTGGGACGGCTCGCAGAACGTCCCCGACCTCGACGCCGACGACGTCCTCGACGAGATGGCCGACGATCTCCTCGCCCACGGCGATGCCTGGAGCGCGCTCCGGCGGCTGCTCCAGCGAGGCCTGCAGCCGCCCCAGGGGCCGCGCACGGCCGGTCTCAAGGATCTGCTGGACCGGCTGCGCCAGCGCCGCCAGCAGCAGCTCGAGCGGTACGACCTCGGCTCGAGTCTGGAGGACATCAAGGGCAAGCTCGACGAGGTGATCAAGACCGAGCGCGCGGGGATCGAGCGCCGGCTGGAGGAGACGCGGGCCGGCACCCGGAGTGGCAACGTCCCGGCGAAGCTCGGCGAGCAATTCGAGCGGATGGCTGCCCGCAATCGCCAGCAGCTCGATCGCCTGCCTGCCGATCCGGCCGGGCGCATCCGGGGGCTCCAGGACTACGACTTTGTCGACCCCGAGGCCCGGCGGCTCTTCGAGGAGCTGCTCGCCTCGCTCCGCCAGCAGATGCTCCAGCCGTTCCTCCAGGGCATGCAGCAGGCGCTTCAGGGGATGACGCCCGAGGATCTCAAGCGCCTGCGCGAGATGCTCCAGGACCTGAACCGCCTCCTCCGGGAGAAGGCCGAGGGTGGCGAACCCGACTTCGGCGCCTTCAAGGAGAAGTGGGGTCAGCAGTTCCCCGGCGTGGAGAGCCTCGACCAGCTCCTCGAGCAGATCGGCCAGCGCATGGCGGCGATGCAGTCGCTGCTCCAGAGTCTCTCCCCCGAGCAGCGCCACCAGCTCGACGAGATGACGCGCTCGCTGTTCATGCAGGATGAGCGGCTGGAGGCGGCGATGCGGCAGCTCGGGCGGCATCTGAGCGAGCTGCTCCCGCTGGACGAGCTGAGCCAGCGTTACCCGTTCCGCGGCGACGAGGAGGTGAGCCTGGCCGAGGCCATGCGGCTCATGGAAGAGTTCCAGCAGCTCGACCAGCTCGAGCGCGAGATCCGCGGCGTGCGGGCCCTGGAGGAGCTGGAGCGCATCCCCCCCGAGCGCGTGGAGCGCCTGCTCGGCCCGGAGGCGGCCCAGGACCTCAAGGCCCTTCAAGATTTGGCCCGCAAGCTGGAGGACGCCGGCTACCTGGAGCGTGAGGGCGAGGACTTGCGGCTGACCGGCCGGGCCATCCGCAAGATCGCCGACAAGGCGTTGCGGGATATCTTCGACCGGCTCAAGCGCGACCGCTTCGGCGGCCACGCGATCCACCGGCGGGGCGCCGGCGGCGACCAGACCGACGAAGGCAAGCCTTACGAGTTCGGCGACCCGTTCCTGCTCGACCTCAAGCAGACGGTGATGAATGCCGTCGAGCGGCAGGGCCCAGGCACGCCGGTGCGCCTGACGCCCGATGATTTCGACGTCTTCCGCACCGAGCTCCGCACCCAGGCGGCCACCGTGGTCATGCTCGACATGAGCCGGTCCATGCTCAACAACGGCTACTTCCTGCCGGCCAAGAAGGTGGCGCTGGCGCTGAGCGCGCTCATCCGCAGCCAGTTCCCCCGCGATGCCTTGTACGTCATCGGCTTCGCGCTCTACGCCCGCGAGTTCACGCCCCAGCAGCTGCCCACGCTGTCGTGGAGCGAGTGGAACGTGGGCACCAATATGCACGCCGGCTTCATGCTGTCGCGGCGGCTCCTGGCCCGCCACGCCGGCGGCAACCGGCAGATCATCATGGTGACCGACGGCGAGCCCACCGCCCACATGGAGAACGGCGTCGCCGACTTCGCCTACCCGCCCAGCCGCCGCACCGTGGAGGAGACGCTCAAAGAGGTGCAGCGCTGCACCCGCGAAGGCATCACCATCAACACCTTCATGCTCGAGCGCACCCCCTGGCTCGCCGCCTTCGTCGAGCAGATGGCGCGCATCAACCGGGGCCGGGCCTTCTTCGCCGCCCCCCAACGCCTGGGCGAGTACGTGGTGGTCGACTACGTGAGCGCCCGGCGCCGCCACGCGCGGTAGCCCAACCAGACCACGCGAGGAGCCCACACCCATGGCCGATTTCAAGATCTGGATGAACGGACGGCTGGTCCCCCAGGCCGAGGCGGTGTTGCCAGTGAACAGCGCCGCCGTCTTCTACGCCACCAACGTCTTCGAGGGGCTCCGCGCCTACTGGAGCGAGCGGGACGGCGAGCTGTATGCCTTCCGGCTGGCCGACCACTTCGCGCGCCTGCGCGAGTCGATGAAGATGATGCGCTTCACCGTTCCCTACGGGGACGATGACCTCTTCGAGGCCGTGCGCCACGTCCTGAGTGGCAACGAGGTTCGCGAGGACGTCCATCTGCACCTGGTGGCCTACGTGGTGGGGGCGGGCCTGGAGGCCACCACGCCGACCGGGCTCTACATCAATCCGCGCCGCCGCCCTCGCGTGACGGAAGGCCGGGGCCTCGCTTGCTGCGTGTCGTCCTGGGTGCGCACGTCGGACAACGCCATCCCCATCCGCCTCAAGTGCGGCGCCAACTACCAGAACGGTCGCCTGGCCCGCCTGCAGGCTCGGGCCGACGGCTACGATGACCCGATCTTCCTCAACCAGCGGGGCAAGGTCGCCGAGGGCACGGGCGCCACCCTGTTCATGGTCCGCAAGGGGCGCATCGTGACCCCCACCACCAGCAACGACATCCTGGAATCCATCACCCGCACGACGCTCATCGAGGACATCTGCCCCGACGTGGTGAGGCTCGACGTCGTCGAGCGCGACATCGACCGCACCGAGTTGTACGTGGCCGAGGAGGCGTTCTTCTGCGGCAGCGGCTACGAGATCACGCCGATCACGTCGATCGACCGCTTCCCGCTGGGGACCGGACAGATCGGGCCGATCACGCGGGCCATCGCCAAGGCCTACTTGGATCTCGTGCGGGGGATCGACACCCGCCGGACGGAGTGGCGCACGCCGACCTACAAGCCGGTCGTGGTGTAAGGCCGGGGTGACGCGGGCGTCGTTGGTGTAGGCCGCCCATGATGGACACGCCGAAGACGAAGTACGCCCGCAGCGGCGAACTCCATATCGCCTACCAGGTGACGGGCGAGGGGCCGCTCGATCTCGTCTTCGTGCCCGGATTCGTCTCGCATCTCGAATACTCCTGGGAAGAGCCGCGGTGGGCGCGTTTCCTCGCGCGTCTGGCCTCGTTCAGGCGACTGATTCGCTTCGACAAGCGCGGTACGGGATTGTCGGATCGGACGGTGCCGATTCCCACCCTGGAACAACGGATGGACGACGTGCGGGCAGTGATGGACGCGGTGAGCTCGGAGCGCGCCGCGCTCTTCGGCATCTCCGAGGGTGGCCCGATGTCGCTCCTGTTTGCGGCGACCTACCCGGAGCGAACCACGGCGCTGGTGCTGTATGGCTCGTATGCGCGGCGGTCGTGGGCCCCGGACCATCCCGCCGGCCGCCGTCCGGAGGACATGGAGGTCGTCTTTCAACGGATGGAGCGCGAGTGGGGCGGGCCGATGGGCATCGACATCTGGTCGCCGAGCATGGCGCACGACGAGACCTACCAGCGCTGGTGGGCCAACTTTCTCCGTCTTAGCGCGAGCCCCGGAGCGGCCATCGCGATCATGCGGATGAACATGGACATCGACGTTCGGCATCTCCTTCCCTCGATCCGGGTGCCCACGCTCATCCTCCACCGGGTCGGCGACCGGCTCACGAAGATCGATCAGGGGCGCTACCTAGCCGAGCGAATCCCGGGGGCGAAGCTGGTCGAGCTGCCCGGCGACGACCATGCGCCGATGGTGGGGGACACCGAAGCAATCGTGGACGAGATCGAGGAGTTTCTCACCGGGGTCCGCCATCCGCCCGAGGTCGACCGAGTGCTGGCGACGGTGATGTTCACCGACATCGTGAGATCCACCGAGCACGCCGCTCAGCTCGGCGACCGCCGATGGCGGGATCTGCTGGAGGGCTACTACGCGCTGGTGCGTCGGGAGCTCAGCCGGTACCGCGGCCGCGAGATCGATACCGCGGGCGATGGGGTCCTGGCCACCTTCGACGGGCCGGCCCGAGCTATTCGGTGCGCGTTGGGTATCGAAACGGCCGCGCGCCCCCTGGGAGTCGAGATTCGGGCCGGTTTGCACACGGGAGAGTGCGAGATCATCGGCGACAAGATGGCCGGGCTCGCGGTGCACATCGGCGCCAGGGTGGCGGCCATCGCGAACCCCGGCGATATCCTCGTCTCCAGCACCGTGAAGGACCTCGTGGCCGGGTCCGGCATCAAGTTCCAGGATCGCGGCCAGCATTCGCTGAAGGGAATCCCCGGCGAATGGCATCTCTATGCCGCGGGGCTCGGCTAAGCCGTTTGTGAGCGCGTGAAGTTCGACGTCGGCATCCTGAACAACCAGCCGGTGCCGACCATCGTGCGCCAGGTGCAGCTGGCCGAGGCGCTGGGCTACCAGACGGTCTGGATCACCGACGCGCACCTCATCTGCCGCGAGCTGTGGGTGACGCTGACCGCCTGCGCGCTCGGCACCTCGCGCATCGGGCTGGGCCCCGGCGTCACCGTGCCTCACACGCGCCATCTGTCCGTCACGGCGAGCGCCATCGCCACGCTGGCTGATCTGGCCGACGGGCGCCTGGTCCTCGGCATCGGTACCGGCGGCAGTAGCGCCGAAACGATGGGGCTCAGCGTGCAGCGGGCCGCCCGCGTGGCCACGCTGGAGACGATGGTGGAGTCGATCCGGCGCCTGATCGGCGGAAAGTCGGCGCGGTTCGAGTCCGGGGTCGAGGGTCGGCTGGCGTGGCTCGACGGGCCGCGGGCGATCCCGATCTACGTGGCCGGCTCGGGCCCGAAGATGTTGCAGGCGGCGGGACGCCTGGGCGACGGCGCCATCATGTACGTCGGCACGGTGCCCGAGATCCTGCGCGCCGGCCTGCGGCACGTCGAGGACGGTGCCCGCCAGTGCGGCCGGCGCCTGGCTGATCTCGATGTCGCGCTGTGGACGCCGACGGCGGTGGGGCGTGACCGCGAGCTGGCCCGCGACCACGTCCGCGGGCGCGTGGCCTCGGCCATGCGCCATCCCCTGCCGGTCGACCTCTCACCCGAGGACCAGGCGGCTGTCCGGCGGCTTCGCGAGGCCTACGACTCCTACCAGCACGCCACAACCGCCTCCCGCCACCGCGAGTTGGTGCCCGACCGCTTCGTGGACCGCCTGGCGCTCGCCGGCACGCCCGCCGAAGTGGTCGAGCAGGTGCGGCGCGTGATGCAGGTCCCGGAGGTGACCCGCGTCATCATCCTGCCCCAGGTCCCCGGCCGTGGCTTCGGCGAGCGCGAGGAGATCCTGCGCCTGTTCGCCGAGGAGGTCATGGCCCGCGTCTAGAACGGCGAACAGCGCCCAGGCCTCCCAGCGCATCAGGTCTTCCGCGGCTTCACCCACGTTTCCGACCAGGCCAGACAGGCGCTGGAGCCCTGGCGGTCGCCGCGCATCTCCGGCCATGGCTGGCCGGTGGCGAAGCGACCATTCATCTCCACCTGGGCCGACCGGGCCGGAAAGAAGGTGCTGAACACGCCGATGGGGCGGTTGTTGAAGCCCGGCGGCATGGTCAGCACGAACGGCTCCAGACAGTCGTACCAGGTCAGGCGGATCCGGTCGGTGCCCGAAATCACCGTCTCCGCAGCCGTCGAGCGCGGGTCGCCGGCCCGGCTGAACTCGGCGCCGATGACGGGCAGCCGCTCGTCGGCGAAGGCCGGGAACAACAGCGTCTCGATCGTGCGCTGCAGCCACCGGGCCACCGCGGCGTTGTCGCTGTACACGCGCACCTGGCCGTCCGCGAGCGGGCTCTGCATGAACAGCGCGTGGCCGGCGCCGGCCGGACACCAGAGCACCCGCCAGTGGCTGAGGCGGTCGGACTGGCTCTTGCCGCCGTCGTGGCTCAAGCGGATGAAGGAGTTCTCGCCGGTCATCAGAACGTCGTTGGGATCAACGGGTGGCGTCATGGGCGCTCCTTGTCGAGAACCTCGCCCAGCCAGCGGGCGATGTCGGTGACCTCTTCGGCGGACACCGCGTGGGCCATCGGGTACTCGTGCCAGGCGATGCGATAGCCGAGGTCGCGCAGCACGTCGCGCCCGCGCCGGCCGCGGGCCAGCGGAATCATCGCGTCGTGCGTGCCGTGGGCCATGAAGATGCGCACGTCACGATTGGCCGGGCTCGCCTCGCCGGCCACGGTGTCGGCCAACGGCAGGAAGCACGAGAGCGCCATGATCCCGGCCAGCCGCGCGGGATGGCGCAAACCGGTGTGCAGCGCCAGGGCCCCGCCTTGCGAGAAGCCGGCCAGCACGATCCGCCCGGCCGGAATGCCACGTGCGGTTTCCTGCACGATCAGGCCCTCGATCCGCTTCGCCGACTCCCGCACGCCGTCGGCGTCCTCGCGGCGCTCGCCGCCGTCAGGGCGCACATCGTACCAGGCCCGCATGACCATCCCGCCGTTGATGGTCACCGGGCGCCGGGGCGCGTGGGGGAAGACGAAGCGCACGGCGAGCCCCGCCGGCAGGTCCAACTCGGGCACGATGGGCTCGAAGTCGTGCCCGTCGGCGCCGAGGCCGTGCATCCAGATCACGCTGGCCCGCGGCGCGCGTCCGGTCTGAACTTCCGCGGTCTCGAGCCGATCAGCCACGGCGTCGCTGCCCTCCCGGGCGGGTGCGGCTCTTCAAGAAGACCGCGATCTCGGCCTTGGTAATTTTGCCGGCCGCGACACCCACCACCACGCCGGTGAGCTCGTCGGCGTCGGCGCGAAGCCGAAGCCCGTTCAGCCCGAGAAATGTCAGCATCGCCATGAGCCCGGCCCGCTTGTTGCCATCCGCGAAGGGATGGTCACGCACGAGATGGACCAGATACGTCCCGGAGGCCAGCCCGGCCGCCATAACGCTGGATCTGATCGGCATGGATCGCCAGAACCTCATCCAGCGTGAGGAAGCTGATCTTCACGCATCGGCGAGGCGCTTGAACACCCCGCCATACTCTCGGTGCGCTTTCTCCACGACCGATTTGAATCTCGCGGTGCGGCGCCGCGACCGCACCGGGGCGACGACGATCACCTCACCGTCGGTGGAGACCTCAAGCCGGGTCCTGGCGTCGATTCGCGCCAGCTCGAGAAGCCGGCGGTCCAGAACCAACGCCAGGCTGTTGCCGGTCTTGGTGAGTCTCTTCACCATGGGCGCTCCGTCCGGACATCATAGTGTTCTCGTCCGAAGGCGGCAAGCGCCGACTCACCGCCGGCGCGGCGGGTGGGCGTGCACCGCTTTCTCGTTCACTTCGGTGCCCCAGCCCGGACCGGTCGGGAGCGTGAGGTAGCCGTCCGTGATCTGGGGCTTCTCCGTGACCAGGTCGTCGTACCAGGCAACGGTATCGGAGTCGATCTCCATGATTCGGAGGTTGGGCACCACGGCGGCAAAGTGCGCGCTCATCAGCGTGGCCAGGTGGCCGTAGAAGTTGTGGGGCGCCACGTTGACTTCGTACGCGTCGGCCATGGCGGCGATCTTCACGGACTCGGCGACGCCGTTCCACGGCGTGTCGATGATGGCGACGTCCACCGACTGCTGCTCCAGGTAGGGCCGGTAGTCGCGCCGTCCGAAAAGGCACTCACCGGAGGCCACCGGGATGCTCGCGCGCGAACGGATGTAGTGCAGGGCCCGGGGATCGCGGGTGACGATCTCCACCCAGAAGACGTCGAAGGGCTCCAGCGCGCGAGCGACCTTGAGGAAGCCCTCCGTCTTGAAGTTGAAGTTGAGGTCCACCAGGATGTCCATGTCCGGTCCGGTGCCCTCGCGGAAAGCGGCGAGCTGGTCCCGCAGCGCCTTGAGCACGGAGCGCTCGGCGTTCAGCTCCGGAAATCCGGGGCCGCGGCGGGCGAAGCCCGGCGAGTGCAGATAGGGATCGGCCCCCAGGATGAACACGTTGGTCTTGAGCGCGGTGTAGCCGCGGGCTACCACCTCCTGGCCCAGCTTCACGACGTCGTCCAGCGTGCGGAGGGGCGGGATCTGCATCTCGGTCGACCACTGCAGCCGGTACGTACCGCAATGCGACCAGTACAGCCGGATGCGCTCGCGCACGGGTCCGCCCAGCAGCTCGTAGACGGGCACGCCGAGGGCCCGGGCTTTGAGGTCGAGCAGGGCGTTCTCAATGGCCCCGATGGCCTGCTGGACGACGCCGCCGGCGGACTGACGGCGGACCGCGTACATCAGCGTCACCAGCGCCTCGTAGGCCCGCGGGTCTTTGCCGATAATGGTGGGCGCGAGCCGGTCGATCACGGTGCTGACGCCGAGGCCGCCAAAGGACTCGTTGTATTCGCTCCAGCCGACCAGCCCGTCGTCGGTGGTGATCTTGAGGAAGTCGAAGTTCCGCTGGCCGGCATCCGCGTGCAGCGACTCGACTCGGGCGATCTTCATCAGCGCCTCCTTGCCGGCCGCGATTATCGGTCCTATCCTGCGGCGGTGCCACCGCGAACCACCGTGCTGCTCATCCGCCACGGCCAGACGAAAACCACCGGCGTGGTGCTCCCTGGACGCGCCCCGGGGCTCGGCCTGTCGGAGGCCGGCCGGCGGCAAGCCGAGGCGCTGGCCGCACGCATCGGACGCCTGCCTCAGGTGACCGCCGTCTACGCGTCGGCGCTGGAGCGCGCGCGAGAGACGGCGGCGCCCATCGCGCGGGACCGCGGGCTGACCGTCTGGATCGAGCCTGACCTGAGCGACCTTGACGTCGGCGCCTGGACCGGTCTGCGAATCGGTCACGCTCGCCGCCGCCCGGAGTGGATGGCGATCCAGCACCACCCGAGCGGCTTTCGCTTCCCTGGCGGCGAGTCGTTCGCCGAGATGCAGGCCCGCATGACCGGCGCCCTCGGGCGGCTCACCGATCGCCATCGTGGAGAGACGATCGTGGCCGTCTCCCACGCCGATCCGATCAAGGCCGCGCTGGCCCATGTGCTCGGCCGAGGTCTCGATGAGTTCCAGCGCTTCGGTGTGGCGCCCGGCTCGATCACGGCGATCGCCTATGAGGCCGGGGCCGCGCGGGTGCTGGCGATGAACTCCGTGAATTGCGATCTCGCCGGGCTGGAGGGGCGATGAATCCCTCGTTCGAGCTGGAGACGCCGGACCATTTTACGGCCGGCGCCGTCGGGCCGCCGGGCGAGCGCGTCTTCTACATCCAGTCGCGGGAGGGCGACCGGCTGGTGACGCTCAAGGCCGAGAAGGAGCAGGTTGGCGCGCTGGGCGAGTACCTCGGTGGCCTGCTCGTCCGTTTGGGTGGCGCCGGCGCGCCCGTCGTTGGTGACGCCGCCCTCCTCGAACCCATCACGCCGGCGTGGGCCATCGGCGCCATCGCCGTGGGCTACGACGGCGCCCGCGACCGGATCATCGTGGAGGCCCGCGAGCTGGTCGAGGAAGAGAAGGAAAGCGCTCCCGAGACGGCCACCGCGCGCCTGCACCTCACGCGGAGCCAGGCCGCCGCGTTCGTCGAGCGGGCCCGCGCGCTCATGAAGGCGGGCCGGCCAGCCTGTTCCGTGTGCAGCCAGCCCATCGATCCCGCCGGCCATCTCTGCCCCCGTCGCAACGGCCAGCCGCCCGGACGCTAGCGATGCCGGCGGCGCTGGCGACGCCGAAGTTCCTGGCTCGGGGCGAGATCACAGTGAAGGGCCGCCTGCCGCGCGCCTCGAACATGACGTTCCTCGTCGAGGTGGCCGGCAACGCCGGCACGGCGCTGGGCGTGTACAAGCCCGGGCGGGGGGAGCGGCCGCTCTGGGACTTCCCGCCGCGGCTTTATCGCCGCGAAGTGGCGGCGTATCTCCTCTCCGAAGCGCTCGGCTGGGGGCTGGTGCCGCCGACGGTGGAGCGCGACGGCCCCTACGGCGAGGGCTCGCTTCAGGCGTTCGTGACCGCCGACTTCGAGCAGCACTACTTCACGCTGCGTGAGCGGCCGGCGTGCCGGGAACGGCTCGAGCAAATCTGCGCCTTCGACATCGTCGCCAACAACGCCGACCGCAAGAGCGGTCATTGCCTGCTGGCTCCGGACGGCGCCGTCTTCGCCGTGGACAACGGCTTGACCTTCCACGCGGAGCCGAAGCTGCGTACGGTGATCTGGGACTTCGGCGGCGAGCCAGTGCCCCGCCCGCTGCTGACCGACCTCCGGGCCCTGGTCCGATCCGGAATGCCGGCGCCCCTGGCCGCGCTGCTGGAGCCGGCCGAGCAGGAGGCGGTGCTGGCCCGGGCCCACGCGCTGGTCGACGACCGCCGCTTCCCCGACTTCCCCGGCGGCCACTCCGTGCCCTGGCCGCCGGTCTGACGGGGGCTTGACAATAGTTAACCATACTGATAACTATTGCCGCCGTGGCGACTGACCTCGATCGCACTCTCCGCGGCCTGGCCGAGCCCACCCGGCGCCGGGTGGTGGACCACTTACGCCGCGGGCCGCGGCGCGCCGGGGAGCTGGCCGCCGCTTGCGGAATGAGCATGCCGGCCATGAGCCGGCACCTGCGGGTGCTGCGCCAGTGCGGGCTCGTGGAAGGCGGCGGGCTCGACGACGACGCCCGCGTGCGCCTCTACCGGCTGCGGCCGGAGCCCCTCGGTGACCTGCGCGCCTGGCTCGAGCAGGTGCAGGCGTTCTGGTCCGGGCAGCTCGCCGCGTTCAAGGCGCACGTCGAGGGCAAGAAGAAGGGACGGCGTGTGTGAGCGCCACCGACGGAGTCTCGGTGTCGATCGACGTCGAGGTCGAGCCCGACGTCGCGTTCGAGGTCTTCACGCGGGAGCTCGACGCATGGTGGAGGCGCGGCCCGAGATTTCGGTTCATCGCCCCGTACGCGGGGACGATGCGGCTCGAGCCCGGCGTCGGCGGGCGCCTGCTCCACGTCCAGGACGAAGCCGCCGGGCGCGTCTTCGTGGTGGGGCACATCGAGGTCTGGGAGCCCCCCGGTCGGTTCGCCCTCACCTGGCGGCTGCCCAACTTCGCGCCCGAGCAGGTCACCCACGTCGAGGTGTGCTTCGAGCCGGTCGCCGACGGCACGCGGGTGAGCGTAACCCACAGCGGCTGGGACAGCGTCCCACCCGCGCATCCCGCACGCCACGGGCTCACCGGACGGGATTTCGTGCTCATGAGAGGGCGCTGGTGGGGTGAGCAGCTCGCCGCCGTGAAGCGTCATGCGGAACGCAGTCGCAGCCATGCAGGAGGAGCCAACCGATGACGAAACAGGAAACCACAAGCGTGGTCCCGTATCTCTGCATCAAGAACGCCGCCAGCGCGATCGACTTCTACAAGAAGGCCCTCGGCGCCACGGAAACGTTCGCGCGCATCACGGACTCGACCGGGCGCGTCGGCCACGCCGAGATCCAGATCGGGGCGTCGACGATCATGCTCGCCGACGAGCATCCCGAGATGGGCTTCGTGAGTCCCCAGGCGCTCGGCGGCTCCCACATGATGTTCTTCGTGAGCGTCCCCGACGTGGACGCCCGGGTCGACCGCGCGGTGTCCGCCGGCGGCAAGCTCACACGGCCCCTCGAGAACAAGTTCTACGGCCACCGCAGCGGCGAGATCACCGATCCCTTCGGCTACCGGTGGACGCTGTCGACGAAGGTCGAAGACGTCTCCGAGGAGGAGATGCTCCGGCGGGCCGCGGAAGAGGAGCAGAAGCGGCGGAAGACGGGCTGAGCCGCTTCAGCGGAGCTGGGCGATCCCGCCGCGGAGGGCGCCCGGCTCGATGCTGCCCCAGAGGACGTCGAAGCCGTCCGGCAGGCGCCGGCTGTTGGGCACGGCGAGCCAGAGGCGGAGGAGCAGCCGGTCCTGGTCGGGCGCCGCCTCATCCTCGTAGGCGGCGCGCGCGTGGTACATGACGTGGTTGTTGAGGAACTGCATGTCGCCCAGCTCCAGCGCCATGGGAAGACAAAGCTCCTCGGCCACGGCGGCGAGCAGATCGAGGGCCTCGTCCTGGGCGGGGGTGAGCCGGGGCACTTCGGGGATACGCTGGGCCGCCTCGACGAACGTGCGTGAGTACTGACTGGTGAACCGCCCGTCGCGCACCCCGAACACGGGCAGCGCGTAGCACTGCCGCTCGCCGCCCGTCTCTTCGCCCTGGCGAGACCGGTAGTACGGCTGGCCGAGCAGCGCGTGCAGATCGGGGCGGCGCTCGAGGATGGCGTTGTGCACGGCCACCGAGCTGACGATCTTACTGAGACCACCCGCCCTGGCCTTCCTCACGCACAGCAACCCCACGACGTCGCAGCGGTCAGTGTGGAAGCGGAGCGGGCCGCTCGAGCGGGCCTTGGACCGCGACGTCCGGGGCTCACCGGCCATCGCCACCTCGCGCACAGCGCCGTAGCGGCGGATCTCGTCGCGCACCTCGCCGAGCAGCTCACCGTGCGCGTTCTGATGGCGGGCGGTACCCAAATGCGTGCCGAGGCCCCAGTAGAGCTGGCGCAGCTCGTCCTCCGTGTAGCGCTCCACGGGAAGCCCGCGCAGCAGCACGAAGCCGCGCCCGTGCTCCAACTCGCGGCTCACCTCCTCCAGCGTGAGCGCGAAGCGCGGCAGCGGGAAGTCGTCGCGAGTGATGTCACGCCAGCCGAGCCCTCGCCGCTGCACCGCCCGGAGCGCCGCGTCCAGCTCCTCGATCTCGGCGGACGAGAGGTGGCGGATCCAGTCGGTGGACCTGGCCAGGTCCTTGCCATGCCAGGCCTCCGGTCCCCGGATCGGTCGCGCCGTCACCGTCGCCCTGGGCTCAGGCCGCCGGCCGGAAGCGGAAGCCCTCCGGCTCGCGCACGATGTAGCCAGGCCGCGGAAAGTGGGCGGGGATGATCAGCACTCCGCTGTCGGCGTGCCGCTCGACGAACTCCCGGCGCGTCGCCGCCGCCTGCTTGGGGTCGTAGCAGAATCGGCTCGACCACTGGGGCTCGGCGACCTGCACGGTGCGGTGCATGAGGTCGCCGGCGAACACCGCCTGACCAGCGCTGGTGGTGAGCCGTACGTTGACGTGGCCGGGGGTATGCCCGGGCGTCGGCTCGAATCGCAGCCAGGGATCGATCACGTGGTCGACCGGGACCAGTTGGGCCCGGCCGGCCTCCACCACCGGCACCACGCTGTCGGCGATGCAGGCGTCCTTCTCCCAGCTCCAGTACTCCCACTCCTCGCCGGCGAAGAGGTACGTCGCCGTGGCGAAGGTCGGCACCCAGCGGCCGTTCTCCAGCCGCGTGTTCCAGCCCACGTGGTCGATGTGGAGGTGCGTGCACACGACCACGTCCACGTCTTCCGGCGTGACACCGCGGGCGGCGAGGTCGGCAAGGTAGCTCCCCTGCCGGCGGTGCCAGAGGGCGTTCTCCTCGCGGGGCTTGTCGTTGCCCACGCCGGTGTCGATGAGGACGGTGTGGCGGGGCGTGCGCACGATGTAGGTCTGGATGCGCGAACCGAGATCGCCTACGGTCTCGTCGAAGAAGTGCGGCTTGAGCCACGAGTAGTGGCGTTCGATGACGTCCTTCCGCGACTCGGGCAGCATCTCGGCCGTCGGAAAGGTCGAGCGGGGAATCTCGACCACGGAGTCGATCGTCACGTCGCCGAGGCGGATGGTCATGGCAGCATCCTCACCAGTGGCTCGAGGTTCTTGGGCTCGGGCGTGAAGCGGAACCCGCGCTCGTGGAACAGGCGCACGATCGCCGCGTTGAACGGTGTCTCGACGCCGGCGGCCTGCCCCCGCTCGACCACGTAGCCGTTCAGGTAGTCGATCTCGGTCCGCCGGCCGCGCAGGACGTCCTGGAGCATCGAGGGCCGGCCGCCGCCGCGACTGGCGGCGTCCCGGCTGATGACGGCCTCCACCTCGGCGAGCCCGTGGCCTCGGGCGGCGTCCACGAGGCGCTGGGGCGCGATGCCAAGCGTGGGCTCGACCTCGTGGCCGAGCGCCCGTCCCACCTGGATGACTTCCGCCCCGAGGTGGACGGCGATCCGCCGGGCGCCGGGATCCATGCGCACCTGCGCGGTGCCCATGCCGCTCAGCCCGGCCAGCGGGTTCAACATGCAGTTGAGCGCCAGCTTGGACCAGCGCTCGCCCCAGAGGTTCGTGGTGACCCGACTCGGCGCCACGTGGCTCATCAGCTCGGCCAGCGTGCGGGCCCGCGGCGTGTCGCGACCGTCGTGCTCGCCGATCTTGAAGCCCACCCGTCCCTCATCGGTGCGGAGGGCGTGCCCGGCCTCGTAGAGCCCGGCGCCGATGAGGATCACGCAGCCGAGGGTGCGTTCGCGGCCGGCGATCGCCGCCACCCGCTGGTCGTTGATCCCGTTCTGAAAAACGACCACGACACCGTCCGGGCTCTTGAGGTGGCGGAGGCCCAGCCAGGTCGCCCACTCGGTGTCGTAGGACTTCACCGCGATGAAGACGGCGTCGAAGGGCTCGCCGATGCTCTGAGCCTCGTGCAGGTGCAGCGCCCGCACCTTGAGCGTCTCCTCGCCCGTCGGGGTGCTGAGCCGCAGCCCCTGGCGCCGCATCGCCTCGACGTGCTCCGGCCACTGCTCGAGCAACGTCACGTCCAGGCCGGCTCGGGTGAGCAGGCCGCCGACGATGGCGCCGATGGCGCCCGCTCCCACGATGCCGATCCGATTGATCATGGTCCTTCCCGTCGACAGGTCAGGGCCGGCGCAGGACGATGGGCTGGCCGTGCGGGGTGGCGCGGGCGGCCTCTTCCCACTCGTCCCGCCGGCGGTGGAGCTCCTCGCCGAGGACGATCCGCTTGTCGGCCACGAGCCGCTCCAGCGCCGCCAGCCAGTAGTGGTAGTAGCGCCGCCCGTCGTCCCCCTCGCCGCGGGCGCGGGCGGCGGCGATTTCCGTGGCCAGCCGGTCGGCGAACTCTTTCCAGGCGAAGTGGCCGCGCTCGTGGAGCGTCACGGCCATGGCGAAGGCCTGGGCCTCCCAGGGTGCCCGGAAGACGGGGCCCTCGTCGTTGCGGGGCAGGCCGGGCAGCACGCTGGGGTCGGGCGCCCTCACGCCGGCTCCAGGTAGTCCTCGAAGAGGTCGATGTAGACGACGTGCCGCTCGGAGGCTTCCGGCCCCCACAGCTCGCGCGCGGTGAAGCGGACCGAGTAGCAGTGCTGCGACTTCGTCCCCTGACCGGCCGCGCGCGCGTCGGGGAACGCCCACACACCATGATCCTGGTCGATCACGCCCTCGCGGCCCCGAGCGTACCGCGGCAGGCGCGTGTGGCCGAGCGGCTGCATGTTGCGGGTGGTCACCTGGTCGCCGGGCTTGAAACGGGGCGCGATGGACTCGTCCACGCGTGCGGTCGGCCACTTGCTCAGGGCCGGCGCCACCTCCGCGGCCTTGAGCATGCGCAGGCCCGGCGGAGGCGCCGATGTCCGCGACGGACGGCGATTGCCCAGGCGCGCGTCGAGCTCCTCCGGCGTGACGAATCCGGCGTCGTGGAGCAGCTTCTCCAGACCCCAGAGCCAGTGCTCGTAGTACGAGGTGGCCAGGTACTCGGCCGGTGGCATCAGCTCGCGCGAGTGGCGCCCCATGTCGATGTTCCACTTGCCGAGGGCGGCCGTGGCCAGGTTCAGCGCAAACGTCCGGCTCTGCCACTCATGGTGGAAGACCGGCTCGTTCTTGTCGTGGACCACGGGGCCCATGCCGTGCATGCCGCCCATGTCATGGACGCCGTTCATCGCCGGGCTCCGGACGTCGGGGCGGTGACTTTGCCCACGCCGATCATGGCGTCGCGGCTGACCAACGCCGCCAGCTCGTCTTCGCTCATACCCTCGGTGTCCCGCGGCCGCTCGGGCAGGACCATGTACCGGATCTCGGCCGTCGAGTCCCACACCCGGACCTCCACGTCGTCGGGCAGCTCCAGGCCGAACTCCAGAAGGACGCCGCGGGGATCGAGCACGGCCCGAGAGCGGTAGGGCGCCGACTTGTACCAGACCGGCGGCAACCCCAGCACCGCCCACGGGTAGCACGAGCAGAGCGTGCACACGACGACGTTGTGAACCTTGGGTGTGTTCTCGAGCACGACCAGCCGGTCCGTCTGCCGGCCGACGAAGCCGAACTCCGCGGCGGTGGCGGTGGCGTCCTCCAACAAGCGCCGCTTGAAGACGGGGTCCACCCAGGCCCGGGCCACCACCCTGGCGCCGTTGCGAGGGCCGACCTTGGTCTCGTAGGTATCGATGAGGACGTCGAGCGCGGCCGGGTCCACCAGGCCCTTCTCCACCAGCAGCGACTCCAGCGCCCGCACCCGGAGCTCGACCTCGGAGAGCGAGGCGTCGTGCGTTCGGCCGTGTTCGTGATCGTGGTCGTGGCCGTGTTCGTGATCGTGCTCGTGGTCGTGGCTCATAGGGCCGTCATTCTACCCCGCCGCGGACGGGCGATGCTGCGCCCACGGGCGCGCGGCCTCGAAGGCCGCCGAGGCGCGGAGCACGGTGACGTCGGCGAAGCGACGCCCGACGACCTGAAGCCCGATGGGCAGGCCGTCCCGCGTGAAGCCGCAGGGCACGGAGGCCGCCGGCTGCCCCGTCAGGTTGAACGGAAACGTGAAAGCGCTGCCCGCCTCGCGGTCCACCTTCTTGCCGTCCACCTCCGTGGGCCAGAGGACGCCGAGCGGAAACGCGGCCGTGGCGACCGTCGGGCACAGAAGCAGGTCGTACTTCTCGAAGAACGCCCGCGCGTGCTGTAACCAGGCCAGCCGATCGAACCACGCCTGCACGTACGCGGTCGGCGGCGTCTTGAGGAACTCTTCGATGTTGGGCAACAGCCCAGGGTCGATCTCGGCGCGGCGGTCGAGGTAGGGGGCCAGACGCGTGGCGATGCCGCCGAGGAAGATCATCCGCCAGCACTGGAAGGGCGAGGGCCAGCCGGGGTTGACGTCGTCTACGCGGCAGCCGAAGTCGCGGAACACGCGGGCGGCCCGGGCCGTGGCCTCGCGGACCTCGCGATCCACCGCCGGCGCGAAGCCCAGCGTCTCGCTGTAGGCCACGCGCAGCCCTTTGAGGCTGCCGTTGAGCGCCTTGACGTAGTCCAGGCCGTCGGCGGGCAACGAGTACTGATCGCGCTCGTCGGGCCCGGAGCAGGCGTTCATCATGAGCGCCGCGTCCTTCACGGTGCGCGTCATCGGGCCGACGTTGGACACGCTCCACGCCGCGCCCTGCGGGTAGATCGGCCACCGGCCGTACGAGGGCTTGAGACCGAAGATCCCGCAGAAGGCGGCGGGCTTGCGAATGGAGCCACCGCCGTCGGTGCCGACGGCCAGCGGCGCCAGGCCCGCCGCCACGGCGGCGCCGGCGCCGCCCGAGGACCCGCCCGGCGTGCGCCGGAGGTTCCAGGGGTTCGGGGTCACGCCGAACACGAGGTTGTCGGTGATGCCGATCCAGCCGAGGGTCGGCGTGTTGGTCTTGCCGATCATGATGGCGCCGGCCGCTTTGAGGCGCTCGACCGTCGGCGCGTCCTCGGTCGGCACGTTGTCGCGATAGAGCGGGGTGCCGAACGTCGTTCTCACACCCTTGGTGATGACGAGGTCCTTCACCGAGAACGGCACGCCGTGGAGCGGCCCCAGCCTGGCGCCTCGCTTCATCAGCGCGCGTTCGGCCGCCCTGGCCGCCGCCCGGGCGCCGGCGGCGTCCACCGTCACGTAGGCGTTGAGATGCTTGAGCTTGTCGATCCGCCCCAGCACCGCGTCGACCGCCTCCACCGGCGACACCTTCTTCTTGCGGATCGCTGTCACCAGATCGGCGGCCGTCATCCAGCCGAGCTCCTCACTGGTCATCCTGGCCTCCCCGGTCTATCCTGCCCCCTCGTGGCGCCGGCGCGCCGGGCGCGCCCATCTCGCGAGCGAGGAGGCAATCATGGCTGAAAGCGAAGCGTATCGGAAGGGGGCTGAGATTCGCCGCCGCCTGCTGGGCGACGCCTGGGTCGAGCGCTCCAACCGCACGGCCTACGCGGACCCCACCATGCGGCAGTTCATCGACATCGCCACCGAGCACATCTTCGGCGGCCTGTGGACGCGCCCGGGCCTCGACCTCAAGATGCGCACGCTCATCTGCGTGATCTCCGACGCCGCCACCCACCAGCATCCCGAGCTGGCGATTCACCTCCGGATGGCGCTGCGCCAGGGCTGGAAAGAGGAAGAGCTGACGGAAGCGCTGCTGCACTTGATCGGCTACCTGGGGGCGCCGGCGGCGCGGGAGGCCATGCTGGTGGCGACGAAGACCTTCGCCGAGATCCGGGCCGAAGGGAAGTCCGGGCCGGCTTGAGACGGCGTAGCGAAACGGGAGCGGCTGTGGTACTCGATGGATCACGATGAAGATCGCCGTGGCCGGCAAGGGAGGTTCGGGAAAGACCACCATCGCAGGCACTCTCGCTCGGATTCTTGCGGCCCGAGGCCATCCCGTCGTCGCCGTCGACGATGACAGCAATCCCAATCTCAGCGTGACCGTCGGCGCCGGGAGCCAGGCGGCCGCCGCGGTCCCACCGCTTCCGCGCGACCTCCTCGAGGAACGCGTCAACGCCCAGGGCGACCGGCGCCTCGAGCTGACGGTCCCCGCGGAGGAGATCCTGCGACGCTATGGGGTCCCCGTTGCCGAGCGTTTGACCCTCGTGGTCATGGGGCAGCCGAGCCATGGCGGCTCGGGGTGACTCTGCCGGGCCCACGCCACCGTGCGTGGCGTGCTCGGGGGGCTGGTCACCGATCCATCCCGGGTGACCGTCGTGGACCTGGAAGCCGGCCTGGAGCATCTGAGCCGGGGCACCGCTCGGCACGTCGACACGCTGCTGGTCGTCGGCGAGCCCTACTTCAAGTCGCTCGAGACGGCCCAGCGCTCGTTCGCGCTGGCCCGGGATCTCGGCCTCGGCGACATCCGGATGGTCGGCAACAAGATCCGGAGCGACCGCGACGAGACGACGGTGCGCGAGTACGCCGCCCGGCACGGCCTCGACCTCGCCGGCCTCGTGCCCTGGGACGACGCCGTCGCCGAGGCCGACCGACGGGGCCTCGCCCTGATCGACCACGCCCCCGACGCGCCGGCCGTCGCGGCGGTCCGGCGTCTCGCCGACCTCCTGCTGGCTCCCGCCGCCGCGTAATCTCCTCGGAGGGGGCCTCGCGCGGGGCTACCGGCGGCGGCCCGGACTCAGCGCGTCGTTCAGCGCATCGCCCAGCAAGTTCAGGCCCAGCACCGCCAGCGCGATCGCCAGGCCCGGGAACAGCGTCATCCACCACGCCACGCGGAGAAACCGTTGGGCATTGCTGGCGAGATACCCCCAGCTCATGCGGTGCGGGTCGCCGAGACCCAGAAACGACAGTCCCGCCTCGAGCAGCAGCACGCTAGCAGCGTTCAGCGACACGACCACGAGCGCCGCCGGGAGCACGTTCGGCAGCACGTGCCGCAGGAGGATGCGCCAGGTGGGGGCGCCGAGTGAGCGGGCGGCGTCGACCCACGGATGCGTCCGCAGCGAAAGCGTCTCCGCCCGCACCACCCGCGCCAGCCACGGCCACGAGGTGACACCGAGCAGCACGACCAGGCGATCCAGACCCGGCCCGAAGAGCGCGATGACGACAACGGCCAGGAAGAAGCGCGGGACGACCTGGACCAACTCGGTGACGCGCATCAGGGCGTCGTCGGTGATCCGGCCCCGGTAGCCGGCCAGCGCCCCGACGCCGATCCCGATCACCGTGGCGATGGCCGACACCGTCAGGACGACCACGAGCGACGTCCGGGCGCCGTGCACGACGCCGGTTAGCAGGTCGCGGCCGAGGTCGTCGGTGCCCATCGGGTGGCGCCATGACGGCGGCGCCAGCGACGGCGCCACTGACGCGAAGGGATCCCCCGGCGTGAGGTGATCGGCCAGCACGGCGACCATGACGAGCGCGACGGTGAGCGCGAGCCCCACGGCGCCGGCGGGCACGCGGAGGAGCCGCCCGGGCCACCGCGCTCCCGCCGCAGCCGGGATCGGCAGCGCGGCGGTCTCAGCCGTAGCGGATGCGAGGATCGAGCCAGGCATAGACGAGGTCAGTGAGCAGGTTGGCGAGGATCACCGCGAGCGAGACGATCAGGAACAGCCCGAGCAGCACCGGGTAGTCGCGCGTCTGCAGCGAGGTAAGCAGGAGCCGACCGAGCCCCGGCCAGGCGAAGACGATCTCGACGAGCGCCGCGCCCGACAGGAGCATGCCGGTGCGAGCGCCGATCACGGTCGTGACGGGCAGCAGGACGTTGCGCAGCGCATGGCGCAGCACTCCGGCTTCCGGCAGCCCCTTGGCTCGCGCCGTCCGCACGTACTCGGTGCCGAGCGCCTCCAGCACGCCCGCCCGCACCAGCCGCGTGGTCAGCGCCAGCTCGCTCGCGGCCAGCACCAGCGCCGGAAGCGCCAGGTGGTGGAGCACGTCAAGCGCGTAGCCGGCGCCCTGCAGGCTGCTCCGGGCGTCGGTCATCCCCTGGACCGGAAACAGCCCGGCGCCGACGGCCAGCGTGAGCACCGCGACCTGGCCCAGCCAGAAGCAGGGCATGGCATATCCGAGCAGCGACGCGGTCCGGACGACGACATCACCAGATCGGTAGGCGCGCCGCGCTGTCGCCGTGCCCAGGGCGATCCCCAGGAGGCTCGACAGGCCGAGCGCCGTGACCGTCAGCAACAGGGTCGCGGGGACTCGCTCGGCGATCACGTCGAGCACGGGGCGGCCGTGCACGAATGAGACGCCGAGGTCCCCACGGGCGACGCTCGCGAGGTAGGCCACGAGCTGCTCGGGCAGCGGGCGATCCAGGCGGAACTTGGCGCGGATGAATGCGTAGTACGCCGCGTCGCCGTGCTCACCGGCCAGAGCCAGCACCGGGTCCCCTGGCGCGAGATGAACGAGCAGGAAGGCGACGACGACGATACCGACGGCGGCCGGCACAACCTGGGCCAGGCGCCGCAGGAGGTACCGGCCGCTCACGGCGCGCCTACCGCCGGCAGAACGCGGCCTCGGCGAAGAGCCCTGTCCAGGGCTTGAAGCCGCTGCAGCGCGCCGGCCACGCCCGCGTGCTCAGCGTTTCGACCAGCCAGACATACGGAAGCTCCTGAGCCAGGATCTCCTGGATGCGACGGTAGAGGGCCGACCGCTGGCCACGATCAACCGTCCGCGCGGCCTCGTCGAAGAGCGCGTCCACGCGCGGATCGCGGTAGGCGGCGGCGTTGGTGAACGGCGCCAGTCCGATCTGCGACGAGTGGTACATGCGCCGCACGCCGATCTCCGGATCCGGCCCATTACAGTACGAGATGACGTTGGTGTCGAATTTCCGCTCGCGAAACACCGTCGGGGCGAACGCCGCCGGCTCGAGCGGCCGCAGCTGCAGCTCGACGCCCACCGCCCCGAGTTGCTGGCGCAGCAGCTCCCCGTACTTGGCGAAGGCGGGGAAATGCAGAAAGTCGAGCGCCAGCGGTGCGCCGTCGGCAACGCCGGCGACGCCGCGCGCCGCGCGCGAGCCGGTTCCTTCCCGCTTCCAACCGGCGGCGTCGAAAAGCCGCTCGGCTTCCGCGCGGTCGAAGCCGGGCAGCGCGAGACCCCCCGCGTGCGCCCACGCGATCTCGCTCGAAATCGGCGCCGCCGCCACCCGGCCCTCGCCAAAAAGGATCTGGCTGAGGAACGGTTCCCGGTTGATCGCGTGAGCCAGAGCGCGACGGACTCGGACGTCCTTCAAAACGGGGCGATCGAGATTGAGGCTCAACGTCATGATGCAGTTCGAGCCGCCGGGATTGTAGGCGGTCTGGGCGAGCGTGAACCGGGGGTCGGCCCGAAGCCTGGCCTGATGCGGGCCGGGGACGCCCCACAAAAAGTCCACCTCGCCGTTCTCCAGGGCGAGGACCTGCGTCCCCGTGTCGGGCACGACCCGCATCACCACCCCGTCGAGTGGCGGCCAGGCCGGCTTGAAGTACGCCGGGTTTCGCGCGAGCCGGATCTCGGAGCCCTTGACGTAGCTGACGAACCGGAACGGCCCGGTGCCGACCGGCTTCACGTTGGCCGGGTTCGTCTGGGGGTCCGTGCCCTGATAGACGTGACGGGCGACGATCGGCGCCTCGGTGGCGTCGAGCTGGAGCAGCAGCGGGGCGTACGGCTGCTTGAAGCGGAAGACCACCGTGCGATCGTCGGGCGTGTCGATAGCGGCCAGCACGCCGTCGAGCGACGCCTTCGTCCGGGCGTGATACTTCAGCAGCACGTCCTCGAAGGTGAACTTCACGTCGGCCGACGTGAAGCGGGTGCCGTCATGCCACGTCACCCCGTCGCGGAGGTGGAAGCGGTACACCGCCCCCGCCTGCTCCACGGTCCAGCGCTCGGCCAGCTCCGGCAGTGGCTCGCCCCGCACGTCGCGCCCGAGCAGCCCGTTGTAGAGCAGCTCGGCGGCGGCGTGGGTAGCGCCGCTCGTCGTGATCGCCGGGTTCAGGTGCCCGGGATCGGCGGAGACGGCGACCACGAGCGTGCCGCCGCGGACGGGCGCCTGCTGAGCGACCGCCGGAGCCGGGCCGAGGCAAACGGGCAGCAGCAACAGCGTGATGGGGACGAGCAGGTGGCGGCGGCGCATAGATCCTCCACGGTCGGCCTACGGTCGTGTGGAGGAACCATACTCCAAAAAATCGAAGTATTGGGCTCAAACTTGCCAGCCCCTCTGGGTATACTGATGGCCGGACGTGCCCCTTTGCGTTCCCGAGACTGATGATGCAGAGCCCTGAGCTACCGAAACCGCCGGGGAACACGGGCACGCGCTCCGCCCCCCCGAGCGCAGTGCACGTGATCTGGCTCGGAGGAGCCGGCTGTGAGGGCTGCACCATGGCGACACTCGGGGCGGCGGAGCCCGGCATCGAGGATCTCCTCCTCGGCCGCGTGCCGCAGGTAGCCGCGGTCACCTTGGTGCACCCGGCGCTGGCCCTGGAGAGCGGCGATGCGTATCGCGCCTACCTCGAGCAGGCGGTCGGCGGCGAGCTCGGGCCGTTTGTCCTCGTCCTCGAAGGCTCCGTGCTGGACGAGTCGCGAGCAGGCGAGGGATGCTTTTCGCGGCTGGGTATGGAGGGCGCGCGGCCCCTGACCACCGCCGCGTGGATCGATCGGCTCGCGCCGCGGGCGGAAGCGGTGGTGGCCATCGGCAGCTGTGCCACCTGGGGGGGCATCCCGGCCGCCGCCGGCAGTCCAACCGGCGCGATGGGACTGGAGGATTACCTGGGCCGCGACTTCACGAGCGCCGGGGGTCTGCCCGTCATCAACGTGCCCGGTTGCGCCCCGTCGGGCGACGCCTTCGTCGAGACGCTCGTGTCCCTCTTGCTCCATCTGGGGCGCCTCGTGCCGCTCGACCTCGACGAGGAACGGCGTCCCCGCTGGCTCTATACGGAGCTGGCCCACCCGGTTCCGCCCCGTGCCGACTATCTGTCTGCCCAGGCGTACGTGGTGACCGCACGGCCGGCGGTCGGCTGCCCGGTGCCGAGTGCCGGCTGGATGAAAGGCATCGGGGGCTGCGCCCGCGTGGGAGGCGCCTGCATCGGGTGCACCGGCCGCGACTTCGCCGACCGCTACCTCCCGCTCGCGCGGCCGCACGCTCATCCCCGGACCGCGTAGCTCCCATGTGCTTCAGGAACTTGCCGATCGAGTTCGACGCGCACGGGCGCGCGCGCCTGCGCGACGACGGGCAGAGCGAGCCCTTCGCTCCACGCGCCGCTCCGGGCAACAGCGCGCTCGACGCGCTGACCCGCGGCGATCACCTCCGCGACTTCGACATCGACCCGGTCACCCGGGTCGCGGGCGCCCTCTCGTTCCACACCGTCGTCGATCTGGCTCAGCGCCGGGTGGCCGAGGCCCGCACCGAGGCGACCCTCTTCCGAGGCTACGAGGTCATCCTCAAGGGCCGCGAGCCGACCGATGCCATCGACATCTCGAGCCGGGCCTGCGGCGTGTGCGGGGGCGTGCACGCCACGTGCGCCGCGATGACGCTGGAGATGGCCTTCGGCGTCGTGCCCCCGCCGCTCGCGCTCATCGCGCGCAACCTCGGCGAGGCGGCCGAGCTCGTGTACGACCACACCCTGCATCTGTTCCTGCTGGCCGGCCCCGACTACTCGGAGACGATGGTCAGCCGCACCAGCCCATCGCTGTGGGCGGCCGCCCAGCGGGCTCCGGCCGGGCACGCCCGCGTCCACGAACTCCGGACGGTGGCCGAGATCATGCGCGGGCTCAACCCGCTGCGTGGACACCTCTATCTCGAGGCGCTCGCCATCACCCGCGCCGCTCGGGAAATCGCCTCGCTGATGCTGGGCAAATACCCCCATCCGTCCACGATCTTTCCCGGGGGGCTGGGCATCGAGGCCAGCGCGGACGTCTTCAACCAGGTTCTCGGCCGCATCGTTCGGCTGCTGGATTACGCCAAGAAGGTCGCGGCCGTCTGGGACGATCTCGTCGAGTTCTTCATCGCCGAACGGCCCGAGTATCGCCGCGTCGGCGAGCGGCCCGCTAACCTGATCTCCACGGGCATCTGGGACGACCCGGACGCCTACGACGCCAGCTACGCCCGCTGCTCGGAGTGGGGCGAGCGGCGCCTGGTCACTCCGGGCGTCCTCGTGAACGGCGAGCTGCGAACCACCCGACTGGCCGCGGTGAACCTGGGCATCGAGGAGTTCGTCGACCATTCCTACTACCGGCGGTGGGAAGGCCAGCGCTTCGCGAGCGATCCCCAGGGCGCGCCCCTCTCGCCGTTTCATCCGTGGAACAAGCAGACGCTCCCCGACCCGACCAAACGGAGCTGGAAGGAGAAGTACACGTGGGCCACCGCTCCGCGCTGGGATCGGGAGCCGATGGAGTCCGGACCGCTCGCCCGCCACTGGATCACCGCCGTCGCCGGCAAGCTGGAGAACGAGTTCATCCACGCCGGCAACGGCGGCCTGGAGATCGATCTGCCCAAGGGGCAACTGGAGGCGACGACCCTGCACTGGCAGATCCCGGCGCGGCCGAACGCCCTGGAGCGAAACCGCGCCCGCGCCTATCATGTCGCCTACTGCGGAATGGTTGCCTACACCTTCCTGTTGAAGGCCTTCGAATGCCTGCGGCTGGGCCGGACAGCCATGGCGACGCCCTACACGGTCGCCAACGACGCGATCGGGGTCGGGTTCTGGGAAGCCGGTCGGGGAACACTCACCCACCACGCCGTCATCGAGGGAGGGCGCATCGCCAATTACCAGATCGTCACTCCCTCGACCTGGATGGCCTCACCGCGCGACCCTTTCGGCATGCCCGGGCCCTACGAAGAAGCGGTGCTCAACACCCCCCTCCTGGAAGAGTTCGCGCGCCCTGAGGACTTCACCGGCATCGACATCCTCCGCACCATCCGGAGCTTCGATCCCTGCATGCCCTGCACCGTCCACCTGCACGTCGGCGACCGGGTGCTGCACCGCGACGCCAGCAGCTGCGCCTGCGGGCTGGAGGGGGAGCAGTGAGCGACGGCCGACCACCGAGCCCCAAGCGGCTGCACGAGGCCGCGTGGCCGGACATGCTGGCCAACCTCCAAACCGCCTACGCCGAGCTCGCGCACGCGAAGTTCGAGATCGAGCTCCGGGCGGGCGAGATCGAAGAGACCCGCGACCTCTTCCAACGCGTCATCGAGTCGATGTCCGAGGCGCTCGTCTTGACCGACCCCGGCGGGCGCGTGGTCCGGGCCAATCCCTCGGCCCTCACGCTCCTGGAATGCGAAGAAGGGGACCTCGTGAACCGGACGCTGGCCGAGGTCTGCGGCAGCGATGAGATCCCGGCCACGCCCTGGCAGCTCTTGCACCTCGCCCCCGGCGGGACGCTCCCCAATCTCGAGGCCGAGGTTCGCACGCGGGCCGGCCGCCGCATCGCGGTCAGCACATCGTGCGGGCTTGTCCGCGACAAACGCGGAAAGGTCATCGGCATGCTGGCGGTCATGCGGGACATCAGGGACCGCAAGCGGGCCGAGGAAGAGCGCGCCCGCCTCCTGGCCAGCGCCCAGGCCGCCCGGGCCGAAGCTGAGACCGCGAACCAGGCCAAGGACGAGTTCCTGGCCACTCTCTCGCACGAGCTGCGCACCCCGCTGAGCGCGATTCTGGGGTGGGCGCGAATGCTGCGCACGATGAAGCTCGACCAGGACAAGGCCACCCGCGCGCTGGAGACGATCGAGCGCAACGCCAGGCTCCAGGCGCAGCTCGTGGAGGACGTCCTGGACGTGTCGCGGATCGTCACCGGGAAGCTCCGACTCGACGTTCGCCTGGCCGAGCTCCGGCCGATCATCGAGGCGGCTCTCGACGTCGTCCGGCCTGCCGCCGACGCCAAGGCGATCCGACTCGAGTTCACGCCCGACTCTTCCGTGGGGCCGATCGCGGCGGATCCGGACCGGTTGCAGCAGGTCATCTGGAATCTGCTCTCGAACGGGGTCAAGTTCACCCCGCACGGCGGGCGAATCGAGATCCGGCTCGAGAACGCCGACACTGACGTCCGGATCACGGTGAGCGACACCGGCCAGGGCATCAGCCCTGACTTCCTACCCTCGGTTTTCGAGCGCTTCCGACAGGCCGACAGCACGGCCGCGAGGGCGCATGGGGGGTTGGGCCTCGGACTGGCGATCGTCCGCCACCTGGTTGAGCTGCACGGGGGGACCGTCCTCGCGTCCAGCAAGGGACTGGGGCAGGGAGCGACCTTCACCGTCAACCTCCCCCTGATGGGCATCCGGACGGAGCCGCCCGATCCCAGCCGACCGTATCCGATCCTCCGCGACGGGGGGCGGTTCGAGGCGCCCTCCGCGCTCAGCGGCTTGCGGATCCTCGTCGTCGACGACGAACCCGATTCGCGCGAGCTGTTCATCGCCGCTCTGGAGGGTTGCGGCGCCGAGGTGATCGCGGCGGCTTCGGTGACCGAGGCGCTGGAAGCGCTCGAACGGCTCAGGCCGGACGTTCTCGTGAGCGACATCGGAATGCCCGGCGTCGACGGCTACGATCTCATCCGTCGGGTGCGGGCGCTCGAGTCAGGCCGAGGAAAACGGCTTCCGGCGCTGGCCCTGACCGCGTACGCGAGGCCCGAGGACCGCGCTCGAGCCCTCGCGGCAGGCTTCGATCGGCACGCGGCAAAGCCGGCCGAGCCGGGCGACCTGGTCAAGACCGTCGCGGCCATGGCCGGGCGGATCGCTTCGCCCCAAGGCGGCCGGGAAGGAAATCCCCCTTAGCGGCCCGGGATCCGGCCGCGACGGAGGAAGTCGATCAGGACGCGGCAGAGCTCTTGGCCGCGCGCCGTGAGCGAGTACTCCACCCGGGGCGGCGTCTCCGGGTGGACCGTGCGTGCGATCAGCTCCGCGTGTTCGAGGTCGCCGAGACGTGCGGCCAGCGTTGACGAGCTGACGTCGCCGAGCCGGCTGCGCAGCTCGCTGAATCGGACGGTGCCGCGGTTGGCGATCACGCTCAGGAGTCCCAAAGCGTAGCGACGCCCCATGAGCCGGGCTAGCGGCGTCGCCGGACAGAGGCAGTCGCCCGCGGCGAGCGCGGCCCCGCACCCGCAGGCGGCCCTCGTCGCCGTCACGCCAGGCCCCGGCACTCCATGCCTCCCCGGTGGCAATCACAGTCCGCTGCGCCACACTCCCCATGAGCGTGCCGCGCCAAATACGGCTCGAACTCGTCCAGAAACCGGCGTCGCCCCTCGCGCAGGCCCAGGGCGGTCAACCGGTAACGGATCGCCTGCGCGGCGTCGCGAAGCGGTTCGGCATAACCGTCCTCGACCAGCTGGCGGAGCGTCGTCTTCACGGCGGTGGCGTCGTTCACGAAGCGCAGGATGTCGCCCGGGGCGACATCCGGGCCCAGCCCCTCGCCGTGCAGCCAGAACATGATCTGGAGAATCTCGTCGCGCCGCTTCAGGCTCTCGAGCGGATCTGCCGCGCCCTCGGCTCGCTCCGGCGAAGAGTCATCTCCGATCAACCGTCGCACGTGTTCGAGCGCGGTCTCTACGGCCGTCTCGACCGCCGGCGTCAGCTCGAGGGCCAGCTCATCGACCTCGGCCGGCTCGCAGCCCACGATGAAGACCTCGCGCGGCAGCGCTCCGAGTGCTTTTGCGACGGCGAGCGCGCGCGACGGAACGGCCAGATGCAGGTCCACCTCTCCGGTCGGCTCGACCGTCTCGACGGTCACGACGTACACCGTGCCCGCCGCGCCGCCCTGGGTCATGGCGTCGACGATGATGAGGCGATCGTAGGGCGTCAGCAGCTCCTGGGCGAGCCGGATGCCGGCGATGCCGACCTCCATGAGGTCGACGTCTGGCATGGGCTCGTGCTCGCGCAGGCGGCGAACGACCTCGACACCGAAGCCGTCATCGCCGCGCAGCACGTTGCCGAACCCCGCCACGAGCGTCCGCATGCTCAGCCCCGGGCGACGGGCTCGACGCCGACGGCCACGCGAACCTCGTCACCCTCGACGGCAACCGGAAAGACGGTCAGCCGTTCCGGTCCGCCATCGCGCCGGTGACCGGTCCGCACGTCGTAGCGGCAGCCGTGCCAGGAACAGCGGAGCTCGCTGCCTTCCAGCGTCCCGAAGTGGAGCGGTAGTGGGCTGTCTCCGCAGCGGTTGGCCACGGCGTACAGGTCACCGTCGACGTTGGCGACGAGGATCGGCTGCCCGTCGACGTCCACGGCCCTCACCCCTCCCGGCGCAACCTCGGCCACGGCGCAGGCCCGTCGATACACCGGACGCTGCGCCGGCCGTAACCCGCCCACCTGGATCAGGGGTGGCCCCGCGGCCGGACGGTCGCCGAGCACGAGCTCCTGGAAGCCTACGAGCCCTCCGCGGAGCGCCTCCTCCAGGTCGTGGCGCACGGCCTCGAGCGAAATGGCGCTGCCACCGAGCCCGTGGACCCGGACGTAGACAGCGCCCCCGACCACGTCGGCGAGCTCGACGTCGATGCCGTGGGTGTGGAGGTGGCCGCGCACCGCATCGAGCGCTTCCTCGGCCAGGAGCCGGCGGTCCACCGCCAGCAGGTCGTACGACATCAGGAGCAGCCGGATGGCCGGATCCGTGGACAGCCGGTTCAGGAACGCGTCCCCCGCCATGCCCCGGATGGCGTTCACCAGATGCGTGAGCGCGCTGCGGTGAACCGCGTCGATGGTCTGGAGCAACGCGGCGACGTCGGCTCGGACGCCGGGATCGGCATGGGATTCCAGGGCGGCGATGAGCCGCTGCGCCTCCTCGAGGACGTCGCGCTCCTCTTTCTCGTCGGAGGGGGCCTCGACGGCCCCCTCCGAAGCCTCCCCCAGGATTGTTGCGCGGGCGAAGCCCGCGCCCGAACGGCGTTCACTCCGACACGCTTCTGGTCGCCCGCCGCCGAGGGGAGCCCGGGGCAGCCGCGCGACCGCCGCTGGATCGGTGGCCAGGGTCACCACCACCTCGCACGCGGCGTCGAAGACGGCTGCCACGTCGTCACTGAACGTCTCGCCGAACTCGTGCACCGCCGGCTCCACCTCGACCACGACGACCTCGTCGGGCAACGCCCCGAAGTGACGCGCGACGATCAACGTGTTGTCGAGGGCGATGACGCCGGTGACCGCCTCGGCCACCGCGCGCTGGATGTCCTCTTCGGCAGGGAGAACGCCGTCCCACCGGTACGCCGTGATCGTCGCCGGCGTTCTCCCGCGCTCGACCCCGGCCACGACGACCGCCCGCGCGAAGCGCCGTCCGGGCGGCTCGTCCTCCAGCCGCTGGACGACGGCGATCGGGTTGTAGCTCAGATCCTCCACGACGACGTCGCCGGCCCAGTCGCGGGCCAGCAGGCGGTCGACGACCGCCGGGCCCACGGAGTGATCGCGGAGATTGCGATACCCCACGCCGGCGACGATGACCCGCATCACGGATCTTTCATCCTGGAACTCATGCTGAAAGTCCGCTCGCGGGTTGTCGCCGGCGGGCGCGTGGCCGATGGGCGGGGGCGCCAGGGGGTCGCCGGGACCCGTTCCCGCCGCGTCGCCACGGAGATCGCCCGATGGGGCCCAGCCGCACCCGGGCAGCGAACGCGTGCTGCGTGGTCCCGGCGACCCCTGGCCCCCCGCCCGTCGGCCACCGCGCGTGGTCGTCATCACGATCTCAGTCGGAATCCACGCCGCAGGCGCAGGTGTTGACTTCGCGCGTGATGACGCCGGTGTCGGTGTGGATGTGGGTCGTACACGGCATGCAGGGATCGAAGCTTCGGATGGCGCGCAGGATGTCGATCCCCTTGAACTGACGGGGATCGTCGGTTTCCTCCAGGAGCGGCGTGTTGAGCACCGCCTCCTCGTAGGGTCCCGGCTGGCGCCAGCGGTCGGTCGGCGAGGCGTTCCAGGTCGACGGGGTGAGGATCTGGTAGTTCGCCACCGCCCCGCGGTCGAGCGTCAGGTGATGCGTGAGGTACCCCCGGCCCGCCCCCCAGAACCCGACGCCCCGCTGCTCGCCCCGTTTGGGGATCTCGAAAGGCGTGCTGGTCCGGGTGTCGCCGGTCTTGAGGCGATCCATCGCCGCCAGCCAGTTGTTCAGGGCGACGAGCGCGGTGAACCCGGTGCAGTAGGCCCGCGCCCGGTTGCGCTCGAAGGCGTTCCAGACCGCCGGCACGCGCCACTCGAGCTCGAGCTCGGGGAGCGCCCCCTTCGGCAGCCGGAGCTTGAGGGAGGTGCCGGTGGCCTCGATGAAGGGGTTGGGTGGCAGCTTGCGTGCGACCGCCGTGTTCCACAGTCGCGCGTAGGCGCCGGCTTCCATCGACTGGCGGTCCCAGCGCGGCGTCGTGTCCCAGGTGTACTTCTCCTTCCAGCTCTGCCCCTGCGGTCGGGGCTTGGTCACCTTGTTCCAGGGGTGATACGGCGAGAGCGGGTTCCCCACCGGGTCGGTGGCGAAGCGCTGGCGCTGCCCATCGCCCGACCACTCCTCGTAGTAGGAGTGGTCCACGAACTCCTCGACCCCGATGTTCAGCGCGTGCAGGTCGGTGGTGACGAGCTGGCCCTCCACGATCACGCCGGGCGTCGCCCAGCGTCGCTCGCCCCAGGCGGCGGCGTTGGCGTAGGTGGCGTCGTACGCTTCGTGGTGGTCGAAGATGCCGGAGTCGATGAGGTTTGCCCGTCGCGCTCCCACCTGCTGGTAGGCCGAGTTCGCCTCGTAGAAGAATTCGGTGAGATCGTCCCAGATCATGGCGAGCTTTTTCGAGTAGTCGAAGAACTGGGCCAGGCGCGTGAACATCTCGTTCATGACGGTGAGCGTGACCGTCGAGCTCATGCCGCCGGGGACGATGGTCTGCGGATGCGGGTACTTGCCGCAGATGAGCACATACGCTTCGCGAGCCACCCGCGTCATGTGCAAGGCCTCGAGGTACAGCTTGCCGCTCAGCGGGTTCAGGTCTTCCATCAGCTCGGCCATCGTCCGGAACCCGTGGATCTCGGCGTGCGGCGCCTCGGTGGACCGCGCGCGTGCGAGCAGCGAGGGGTTGGTGGGCCCGACCATCGCCGCCGAGTAGTCCGGGCCGGCCAGTAGATGGAGATGGAGTGGATGGTCGTACAGGAACTCCAGCGCGAGGGCCAGGTTGCGGATCAGGATGCCGAGGGGCGGCGGCACGCAGCCGATGGCCATCTCGGTGGCCATGGCCGAGGTGACGGAGTGCACGCCCCCGCAGACGCCGCAGGCCCGGCTGGTGATGAAGATGGCGTCCCGCGGATCCCTGCCGACCATGATCACTTCGTAGCCCCGGAAAAGCGTGGCCACCGAGCGCGCCTCCAGCACCTTGCCCGCCCGGAAATCGGCGACGGTGTGGAAGGCGAGGGCGCCGGCGACCCGGGTGACCGGGTCGAAATCGAGCGCCTTGATGTACCCGTTGCGCTTGAGCAGCTCTTCGATCCGCTCGGCGGTCAACTGAGCCGGGACGCCGCGGGGCGTGGCGGTGGACGGCGCGTAGGGATCCGCGACGCCGGACCGGAGAAAGGGCTTGCCCTGAGCGTCGAACTCGATGGGGAGGTTCTTGAAGCACATGGCGCCCTCGCAGTGTCAGTGAAGCCCGAATACCCTACCGGCGCGCCCGACCTGGCGATCGGCCGCCTCGAGACCCCCAAGCAGCGCGCCCAGCGCGCCGTTGATCGTGGCGAGTTTCCCCGGCAAGGGCCCGGTGTGGCCGCGGACGGCCTCCAGCCCGTCGGCGATCGCGGCGACGCCCCGGCGCGTGGCGAGCAGGGCCCAGGCGATGGCGATCAGATAGCCAGCCAGGGCGAGCACCACCAGGGCGACGGTGATGAGCGTCAGCGTCAGCAGCATCGGTGACTCCTCACCGGCTCCGCCGCTCCAGCACGGTGGCCACCGTGTCGAGCTTGCGCTCCACGGCGCCCGCCGCGCTCAGCATGTCGGTGGCGATCTGGATCGTGGCGTCCAGCGCGGTCATCTGGCTCGTGTTGCGCGCGATGCCGCCCGCCGCCTGCAGCGCCTCGGCGGCGTAGCGCTGGATCGACCGCGCCGCCTGCCAGGTGCGATGCAGGAGGCAGACGGCGAGCGGGACGAAGGCGACCAGCGTCACGATCAGCCCAATCCACCAGATCGTGTAAACGGCGTCGGGCACGGCGGCGGCCCCGGGGCTCATCGCCGCTCCTGTTGGGAGACGGCCGTGATGAGCCCGGCCAGATTCGCATCGATAGCCTTGAGCCCGTCCCGGTTGGCGCCCAGGCCGCCGTTCAGCCTGGTCACGTGGGGGACGAGGGCGTCAGTCTGCCGCTCGATGGCGCGAACGCCGAGACGGATCTTGGAGAGAAAGTTCACCGGCGCCACGAAGCGGGTGGCGGGCCCGCCGATCTCCTCGAGCTCCCGGGCGATGGCGCGCAGGAACAGCGCCAGGGCCAGGAACAGGGCGGCGACGCCGAGGACCGAGATGATGGCCAGGACCACCAAGGGGTTCATCGCAGCGGCTCCCGGCCAAGCACGCAGGCGGGGCACCCGGGACAGCGCTCGGCGTGCGCCTTCATGGCGGCGGTGGCGGCGACGATGCCCTTGGCCGAGGTCAAGATCTCCGCGGCGACGTGATTGGTCGTGTCGAGCAGGGCGATGTGGATCGTGCTGTTCGCGACCTGCTGGCCGACCGTCCAGATCGCCGACACCCCGGAACGGACGTCGCGGGCGGCGCGCAGGATGAGCGTAAGGAGTACGGCGACGACAACGAGGACGAGGCCGTACACGACGAGGGTGATCGTCCACATCCGCTGGATGGTGTCGGCGCTGACGTCGGTCATCACTGGTTCCTGGCGCGGCCGCCCGCCGCGGCATGGCTCTGGAGCACGTCGACCAGCGTGGCGGTCTTCGCCTCGATGGCGCGGACGGTGTCGAGCAGGTCCCCGGCCACCTCGTTGGTCGTCTGCAGCTCCCAGATCGCCCGGGTGTTCGCGCGGATCGCCTCGGCGGCTCGCAGGGCCCGCGTCGCGTGGGCGACGATGCTGCGGGCCGTGAGCCAGATGGTCACCAGCAGGGCCGCCGCCACGAGGACGACCACACCGGCCACGATCATCCACAGCCGCCAGGCCGTCCACAGCTCAGCGTCGGTCATGGCTATCCTCGCGGCCGGCGCTCTCGTCGAGGTAATCCTTCCGATAGCCGGGTCGGTCGACGCCCCAGAAGCGCGCCTCCTGACCCGGGGGCCGCCCGGGCTTCTTGGAACCGAGGTGCTGCCACACGCTGTAAAAGAACTTGATCGTCCGGTCCGCCAGCGTCTGCGGCTGGACGTGGGCCCATCCGCTCGGCACCTCCCCCAGCACGTCCCAGCGGTGCTCGCGGTTGGCTTCGCGGTTCGAGAGCCGGCGGAGCCGGCGGACGACACCGCCCACACCCCGGGCGGCGAACGTCGAAAAGATGGCGCCGGGCGGCGTCTTGTAGAAGGGGCTGAACTTGTCGGGGAAACCCGGCATGGTGCACCCGATGCAGATGCCGCCCGCCCGCATGCAGCCGCCCATGTGGTTGATGGCCCCGCGCTGGACGATGTTGCAGTTGACGACCGGGCCCCAGCAGCCGATCTCGACGAGGCACTGCGGGTCGCCGTAGTGCTTGGCGAAAATCCCCTCCTCGTAGTATCCCGCGCGGGTGCAGCCCTGGTGGACGGTTTCGCGGAACAGCCAGGCGGGGCGCCCCAGCTCGTCGAATGTCGGCAGCGGCCCCAGCCCCTGCAGGAAGAGCAGGACTGCGAAGACGGTCTCGGTGAAGTTATCGCCCTGCGGGGCGCAGCCGGGGATGTTGATGACCGGCAGCCCGAAGGCGCTCCGGTAGTCCTGGCCGAAGAAGTCCATGACGCTCATGGCCCCGGTCGGGTTGCCTTCGGCCGCCGGGACGCCGCCCCAGGTGGCGCACGTGCCGATGGCAATCGTCGCCGCCGCGCCGGGGGCCAGCCGTTGCAGCCAGGTCGCCGTCGGCACCGGCCGCGAGTCCTCGCCGTCCTCCACGGCCTCGACCCCCATGGCACAGAAGTACCCGCCCGTCCTCTCCGCAATGCGCTCGTCCGCGACCGAGCCCTCGTACACGACGACGTAGGGCGCGCCGAGCTTGCCCTCCCAGGCGTCGCGGAACGACTTCACGAAATCGGCGCCGGCCTCCACCGACAGCACCGGGTGATGCAGGATGACCTTCGGCATCGCCGGGACCGTGCCCGCCAGCAGCCCTTCGATGCCCGGATTGGTGGCTCCCGCCACCGAGATGGTGCAGCCGTCGCAACTCATCCCGGCCAGCCAGTAGACGTGGATCGTCTTGAGCGGTCCGAGCGGCAAACGCTCGCGCCTTGTCTCCGGCTGGGTCTCGGGGATGGGCGGCTGCCCGCCCGTGACCGCCTCACGTTCCACTATCGTCGCCATCTCACTCTTTCCCTCTCAGCAGATCCTTGGGAGCTGATCCCCCTGCAGCATGTCCACGATCCGCCGCCCGCCGACAGTCGTCTTGAGGACGACGAGCGCGGCCGCGTCCTGGACGACCTCGCCGACGACGCGCGCCTCGCGGCCCTCCGGGTGCCGGCGCATCGCCTCGATCACGCCGGCGGCGTCATCGGCCGCCACCACGGCCAGGAGCTTGCCCTCGTTGGCGACGTAGAGCGGGTCCAGGCCGAGCAATTCGCAGACGCCTCGCACCGGCTCACGGACGGGGATCGCCGCCTCGTCGAGCACGATGCCGACCTTCGACCGCTGCGCGATCTCGTTCAGCGCCGTGGCCATGCCGCCGCGCGTGGGATCCCGCAGGCAGTGGACGTCGGCCCCGGTGCCCAGCACGTCGAGGGCGAGCCGGTGGAGCGCCGCCGTGTCGCTGGCCACGGGCGTCTCCAGCTCGAGATCCGCCCGGGTCGCCATGACGGCGATCCCGTGCTCGGCGATGGCGCCGCTCAGCACGACCACGTCGCCGGGACGGGCGCGGTCGGCGGAGATCGTCCGGCCGTGCTCCACGACCCCCAGCCCCGTCGTGGTGATGAAACATCCATCGGCCTTGCCGCGGTCGACGACTTTCGTGTCGCCGGCCACGAGCAGGACGCCGGCGGACTCCGCCGCCGCCCGCATGGAGACCACGATGCGGGCGAGGTCGGCGAGGGGGAAGCCCTCTTCCAGGATGAACGCCGCGCTCAGGTACAGCGGGCGCGCCCCGGCCGTGGCCAGGTCGTTGACGGTGCCGTGGACGGCGAGGGTCCCGATGTCGCCCCCCGGGAAGAACAGCGGCGTGACGACGTAGGCGTCGGTGGTGAACGCCAGCCGGACACCGCCGACGCCGACCAGGGCGTGGTCGTCCAGCTTTTCGAGGTACTCGTTGCGGAACGCGGGAAGGAAGCACCGCGCGATCAGCTCGGCGGTCATCCGTCCACCGCTGCCGTGCCCGAGCAGGATGCGGTCGCTGTCGCTCAGCGGCATCGGGCAGCTGAGCGCGAACGCCGTCCCGGGTTCAGAGGACATCGTCCTCGCCGAGGGCGACGTGCACCAGATCCCACACGACGTGATAGAGGGCCACGTGGGTCTCCTGGATGCGGTGGATGCTGAAGGAGGGCACGACGAACGTGTAGTCGGCGAGAACCGCCAGGCGCCCGCCGTCCTTGCCGGTGAACGCGATCGTCAGCAGGCCGAGGTCCCGGGCCACCTCCAGCGCGTGCACCAGGTTCGGCGATTGGCCGCTCGTGCTCAGGGCCAGGGCCATGTCGCCGGGCCGGGCCAGCAGCCGGAGCTGATCGCCGAACACCTTGGCGAAGTCGCGGTCGTTGGAGATCGCCGTGACCAGCGCGTTGTCGGTCGTCAGCGCGAGCGCCGGCAGCGGCCGGCGCTTCTCGATGATCGGGTGGCAGAACTCCACGGCGACGTGCTGGGCGTCGGTGGCGCCGCCGCCATTGCCCATGACATAGAGCCGACCGCCGCGCTGGAAGGCCATGGCCATCGCCCGGGCCAGCGCCTCGATGCGGTCCGCCTCTGCGCGGAAGAACGCCTCCTTCACCTCGGCGCTCTCGCGGGCCTTACGAAGGATCGCGTCCTTCATGGCGCGGGCACCGCCGCCTGATGGCGGCCGTAGGCGTAGTAGGCGGCGCAGGCGCCTTCGGCCGACACCATGGTCGCCCCCAGCGGCGCCGAGGGTGTGCACCGGGTGCCGAACGCAAGGCAGTCGGGCGGTCGCTTGAGGCCGCGCAAGATCTGCCCGCTGATGCACTCGGCCGGCTCGTGGGCTTCGAGCGCGGCGACCTCGAAGCGGCGCTCGGCGTCGTGGTCGCGGAACTCATAGCGGAGCCGGAGGCCGGACTTGGGGATCGTGCCCAGGCCGCGCCACTTCCGGTCGCTCACCTCGAACACCGACCACAGCAATCGCTGCGCGGCGACGTTCCCGGCCCGGCCCACCACCCGGGAGTACTGGTTCTCGACGCCGGCCCGGCCCGCTTCCAGCTGCCGCACGGCGCGGAGCACGCCGTCCAACAGATCGATGGGCTCGAAGCCGGTGATCACGACGGGCACCCGGTAGTGCCGCGCGATCGCTTCGTACTCGCGCGTGCCCATCACGGTGCAGACGTGCCCGGGGCCGAGAAACCCCTGCACGCGGTTTCCGGGCGACTGGAGTACCGCCGCGATGGCGGGTGGCACCAGCACGTGCGAGACCAGCGCCGTGAAGTTCCTCACGCCGAGCGCCCGGGCCCGCGCGACGGCGAGGGCATTGGCCGGCGCGGTGGTCTCGAAGCCGATCGCGAAGAAGACCACCTCGCGCCCGGGGTGGTCCTGGGCGATGCGCACGGCATCGAGCGGCGCGTACACGATGCGCACGTCGGCCCCGGACGACTTCAATTTCAGAAGATCGGTGTGGGAGCCGGGGACGCGCAGCATGTCCCCGAACGACGTGAAGATCACGCCGGGCATCCGCGCGATGGCGTGGGCCTTGTCGATCTGCTCGAGCGGCGTCACGCACACGGGGCAGCCGGGACCGTGCACCAGCTCGATCTCGGCGGGCAGGAGGCGGTCGATCCCGTGCTTCACGATGGAGTGCGTCTGCCCGCCGCAGACCTCCATGAGCGTCCAGGGGCGCGTGGTGGCGCGCCGGATCTCCCCGAGGATCTTGGCGGCCACCCGGCCGTCGCGATACTCGTCGAGGTACTTCATGGGTCCACCGGCGGTACCTGGAGCTCCCCGAGCTGATCGAGCTCCTCCAGGAATCGATACGTCCGCTCGGCCTCCACCGGGTCGACGCGGCTCAGCGCAAAACCGACGTGGACGAGGACGTAGTCTCCCACCCCCGCCTCCGGGAGGTGCTCGAGGCAGACTTTGCGCACCGTCCCGCCGAAGTCCGCGCGCCCCATCCGCAGGCCGCGGTCCTCGAACACCTCGATCACCTTGCCGGGAATCGCCAGACACATCAGTGGTCGTCCCTCGCCGCCAGCCGTCGTGCCGCCACCGCCGCCTGACCCAGGGCCAGCCCACCGTCGTTGGCCGGCACGTGATGATGACTGTAAACCTCGAACCCCCCCGCCTCAAGCGCGGCCAGGGCGGCCTCCAGCAGCCACACGTTCTGGAAGACGCCTCCGCTCAGCGCGACCGTGGCCACCCCCGTCCGTGCGCGGATGCGCTCGCACACCCGGGCGATCACCTCGGCGAGCGTCGCGTGAAACCGCGCCGAGATGCACGCCGCCGGTACCTCTCGCAACAGATCGTCCACGACACTCCGCACGATGTCGGTGGTGCGCACGACGACCGTCTCCTCGATGTCATCCAGACGGGTCGGGTACGTCGTGTCCGCGCGCGACTCGGCGAGCGCCTCCAGCTCCATCGCGGCCTGGCCCTCGAACGTGACCCGGTCGCGCAAGCCGAGGAGGCAGGCCACGGCGTCGAAGAGCCGACCGGCGCTGGAAGTGAGCGGCGCGTTCAGCCCGCGCGTGACGGCGCGGCTCAGCACCCGCCACGCCGCCGTATCGAGCCGGCGCACGAACGCCAGGTCGAGACCCGGCATCGTCTCGCCGTAGGCCGCGCCCAGAAAGGCGGCCGCCATCCGCCAGGGCTCACGGACCGCCGCCTCGCCGCCGGGCAGCGGCACCAGCTCGAGGTGGCCGGCGCGATCGAAGCGTTCCAGGTCGGCGACGAGGAACTCACCGCCCCAGACCTGACCGTCGGTTCCGTAGCCGGTGCCGTCCCAGGCGACGCCGATGACGCGCCGGTCGACTCCGTTATCGGCCAGGCAGCTGGCGATGTGCGCGTGGTGATGCTGGACGGCCACCCGGTCGACGCCGTCGAGGGACCGCGCATACACGGTCGAGCGGTAGGCCGGATGGAGGTCGTGGGCCACGACCGCGGGTGAGAGGCCGAGGAGCCGCTGGAGATGGTCGATGGCGGCCAGGAACGAGCGGAACGCCCGCTCGCTGCTCAGATCGCCGAGGTGCTGGCTGAGGAAGACCTCGGGGCCCCTGACGAGGGCGACGGTGTTCTTCAGCTCGCCCCCGCAGGCCAGGATGCACGTCGGAGCCGCCACCGGCAGCCGGATGCTCAGGGGGACGTACCCGCGGGAGCGGCGTACCAGGCGGGGAGCCCCGGCCACCACGCGGGCCACCGAATCATCGCAAGGCACCCGGATCGGACGGTCGTGCACGAGGAACAGATCCGCCATACCGCGCAGGCGGCCGAGCGCCTCGTCGTCGGCGTACGCGATGGCGTCCTCGCTGGCGTTGCCGCTCGTCATCACGAGTGGCCTGGCGACGGCCTGGAGCAGGAGGTGGTGGAGCGGCGTATAGGGCAGCAAGATCCCGAGGTCCCGGCAGCCGGGCGCCACCTCGCCGGCGATTCGGGCTTCCCGGCGCCGGGTCAGGAGCACGATCGGTCGGGCCACGGATCGGAGCAGCGCCGCCTCGGCCTCGGAGACGGCGCAGAGCGCCCGGGCAGCCTCGAGGTCCTTCACCATCACCGCCAGCGGTTTCGCATCGCGCTGCTTCCGCCGACGCAACTCGGCGACGGCGGCGCGGTTCGTCGCGTCGCACGCCAGGTGATATCCGCCAACGCCCTTCACGGCGACGATGCCGCCGTTCCGGAGGGCATCCGCGGTGGCCAGGATGGGGTCCCTCGCCGAAATCGGCGCGTCCTCCGGCCCGTGCAGGGTGAGCGCCGGCCCGCACTCCGGACAGGCGATGGTCTCGGCGTGGAAGCGCCGGTCGCCCGGATCCTCGTACTCCGCGCGGCAGCACGCACACATCGCGAAGCCCGCCATCGTCGTCCGCTCGCGATCGTACGGAAGCCCGGACACGATCGTGAACCGGGGGCCGCACGCCGCACAGGTAAGGAGCGGGTAGCCGCGGCGGCGATCGGCCGGGTCCGCGAGGTCGCGCAGGCAGTCCACGCACGTGGCGAGGTCCGGGACGGGAGAGAGCTGAGCGCTGCCGTGCCGGACGCTGGCGCCGATGAAAAAGGCCGTCCCCAGGCCGCGCGGCTCGGCCCACGTGATGGACAGTCGATGGGGCCGGCCGGCGGCCGGCGGGATCCGGGCGAGGTCGTCGATGAACTGGCCGACGGCGTCCGCCTCGCCCTCGACTTCGGCCACCACCCCCTGCAGGGAGTTCCGGACGCAGCCGGTGAGCGCGCGGCGCGCGGCGAGTTGGTACACGGCCGGCCGGAACCCGATGCCCTGGACGACGCCGTCGATGGTGACCGTACAGCGTCGGAGGCGAGCCGAGACGCTCATCGAACTCCTTCCCCGTTGACGCAGACCCGTGGTGGTGGGCTTCACTCTAGAGGCTGGGTCGAAGCGCGTCAAACGGCCGGCCTCCCGTCAGTTCGAAAAATCGAAGCCGGTCACTCGCGAAAGCGTTCGGCGATAATGGCGACGTGGCCACACCCGAGGGGTCGCACCGGCGCGGGCGTCACCAGGACCATGCCGGGGGCCATCCCGGCGAGGGCCACGGCCATCGGCACGGATTCGTCGCCCAGGAGATCGCGAGCACCCCGCGCGGGATGTGGGCGCTCAAGGTTTCCTTCGCCAGCCTGGTCGTCACCGCGCTGCTCCAGTCGGTGGTCGTCGCGTTGTCGGGCAGCGTCGCCCTGCTCGCCGACACCATCCACAACTTCGCCGATGCCGCCACGGCCTTACCCCTCGCGGTGGCTTTCTGGCTCGGCCGCCGGCCGGCGACGCGGCGGTTCACCTACGGCCTCGGGCGGGCGGAAGATTTCGCCGGCCTCCTCATCGTCGCCATCATCCTGCTGAGCGCCGTCGTCGCGGCGCAGCAAGCGATCGCCAGGCTGTTGCGGCCCCAGCCGGTGGAATACCTGGGGGCCGTCGTCGCCGCCTCCGTGATCGGGTTCCTGGGGAACGAAGCGGTCGCGATGTTCCGCATCCGGGTCGGACGCCAGATCGGCAGCGCGGCTCTCGTCGCCGACGGCTACCACGCCCGGGTGGACGGCTGGACGAGTCTCGCCGTCCTCCTCGGCGCCCTCGGGGTGGCCGCCGGCTATCCCCTGGCCGATCCGGTCGTCGGACTGCTCATCTCGGCCGCGATCATGGTGCTCGTCGGCCGGGCGGCAAGAGATGTCATCCTCCGGATGCTCGACGGCGTGGAGCCGGACACGCTCGCGGCGCTCCGTCACGCGGCCGGGCACGTGCCGGCGGTGGCCGAGGTCACCGATGTGCGGGCGCGGTGGGCCGGGCATCGGCTCGACATCGACCTCAGCATCGCGGTGGCCAGGACGATGACCGTCGAGGCCGCGCACGAGGTGGCCAAGGAGGTCCGCCACCAGTGCCTGCATCATGTGCCGCACGTCGGTCGCGTCCACGTGCACGTGGATCCCGTGGGCCAGGGCGGTGAGGCGCACCACCGGATCGGCGAGCACGCGCACGACGGCCTTCCCGCGCACGCGCACGACTGAGGGCCCAGTCGCACACCGGGGTTCGGGCGCGCTGTGCTAGCATTTCGCGCCATGGCGACGTTCCCGGGCTTCACGCTGCCCGACGAGCTACGCGTCCTCCGCGACCAGGTCCGCCGCTTCATTCGGGAAGAGATCATTCCGCTCGAGCAGCGATTGGACCCGGACGCCCCGTCGATTCCCGAGGAGGATTTCCAGCGCCTGTCGGCCAAGACCAGAGCGGCCGGGCTCTGGGCTCTGGGCGCGCCGGAGGAGTACGGCGGCGGCGGGCTCGACACCTTCAGCATGTCCGTGGTGCTCGAAGAGATGTCGCAGCACCGCATGGGGCTCTACAGCCCCGGCGGCGGCGTCTTCGGCCGCTACCCGCCCCCCGCCATCTGGGCGGGAAGCAAGGAGCAGATCCAGAAGTACGCGGTGCCCACGATCCGCGAGGGGTGGCGGACCTTCTTCGCCATCACCGAGCCGGCGGGCGGCTCCGATCCGGCGGGCGCCATTCAGACGCGGGCGGAGCGGAAGGGCGACCGGTGGGTGCTCAACGGACGCAAGGTCTTCATCTCGAACGCCCACGATGCGAAGTGGGGCGTGGTCTTCGCGCGGACCGACAAGGCCAAAGGGCGGGCCGGCATTTCGTGCTTCATCCTGGAGCCGGGCACGCCGGGGTTCACCGCCAAGAACATTCGCACCATTCGCACGTCGGCCGTTCCCAACGACGTGGTGTTCGAAGACTGCCAGATCCCGGCCGAGAACCTCATCGGCGCCGAAGGCCAGGGGCTCGATCTTGCTTTCGACCTGCTGGTCAAGAATCGCTTCCCCTACTCCGCCTGTAACCTGGGCGTGGCCGTCGCCGCGCACCGCATGGCCATCGAGCACGCCAAGCAGCGCTCCACGTTCGGCGTGCCGTTGAGCCAGCGCCAGGCCGTTCAATGGATGCTGGCCGACGCCGAGGTCGAGCTACGCGCCTGTCGCTGGCTCATCTGGGAGGGCGCCTGGAAGGCCGATCGCGGCGAAGACGCCCGGGTGGAGGCCTCCATCGCCAAGCTCTACTCCAGCGAGGTGCTGGGCCGCGTGATCGATGCCGCCGTGCAGATCCACGGCGGCTACGGCGTGTCCAAGGAGTTCCCGCTGGAGCGCTGGTATCGCGAGGCCCGCGTGCGCCGGATCGGCGAAGGGCCGTCGGAGGTGCATCGCATGGTCGTCGCGCGCTCGTTGTTCCGCTGAGCGGGACCCGGCGCCGATGCTGCCGCTGACCGGCATCAAAGTCGTCGAGCTCGGCCAGAACCTGGCCGGGCCTTTCGCCGGCGAGGTCCTGGCCCACATGGGCGCGGACGTCGTGAAGATCGAGCGCCCCGAAGGCGACGATGCCCGCCAGTGGGGTCCGCCGTTCTGGAAGGGTGTGTCGCCGGGCTTTCTGGCCGTGAACGCCAACAAGCGCTCGATCACCGTCGACCTCAAGGACAAGTCAGCGGTGGCCTGGCTCACGGACTTCATCGGCGAGGCCGACGTTCTGATCCAGAACCACCGTCCCGGCTCGCTGGACGCGCTCGGCCTCGGGCCAGAAGCCCTCACCGCCCGGTATCCCCGGCTGATCTACTGCTCGGTCTGGGCCTTTGGACCTCGCGGGCCGCTCGCGTTCAGGCCCGCCTACGAACCGATCGTGCAGGCCTTTGCCGGGCTGATGTTCATGAACGCGCCCGAGGGTGACCCGCCCACGCGCGTCGGCGCCCCGGTGCTCGACTACGGCACCGGGATGTGGACGGCCATCGGCGCGCTGGCGGGCCTCGTCAACCGCGCGCAGACCGGACGCGGCTGCGTCGTCGACGCCTCCCTGCTCGAGACCGGCTTGGCGTGGCTCAAGGGCTCCATCGCGGGCTTCAAGGCCTCGGGCACCGTGTCCGAGCGTCATCGCACCGGCAGCGGTCGGCTGGTGCCCTTCCAGGGCTTCGAGACGAAGACCGGGCCGATCATCATCGCCGCCGGCAACGACCGGCTCTTCGCCAAGCTGGCCGGCGTGCTGGGCCATCCCGAGTGGGCGACCGACCCCAAGTTTTCCAACAACGCGGCTCGTCAGGCCAACAAGATTGCGCTGCTCGGCCAGATCGAGCAGATCCTCCTCATGCGCAGCAAGGGCGAGTGGATCGATCTCTTCGAGGCGGCTGGCGTGCCGTGCGCGCCGATCAACAGCCTGTCCGAGGCGGTCGCCCAGCCGCAGACCGACGCCCTGGGGATGATCCAGCCGGTGCCCGGCGACGACCTGCCCCTGGTAGGGCTGCCGCTTTCCTTCAACGGCGTGCGGCCGCCGATTCGCCGGGCGCCGCCCAAGATCGGCGAGCACAACGGCGAAGTGCTGGGAAGGAAGGCGCGCCCATCATGAAGCTCATCTACGAAGTGAAGGACCGCCTGGCCCGCATCACGATCAATCGCCCGGAAGCGATGAACGCGATGGATCCCGAGGTCTACGCGACCATCAAGGACCTGGAGGGCCTGGAACGCGACGCGCGATGGAACCGGTCACTGGGCTACCGTGGCCAGACGGTCATGCATCCCTCCCACGTGCCGATCGTCAACAAGGTGTTCACGCCCACCGCCGAGGAGATCGCCTTCCACCAGGGTCTGATCGAGGCCATGGAGGACGCCGAGAAGAAGGGCATCGCCGCGGTCACCTACAAGGGCGACATGGTCGACGAGGCCATGGTGAAGACGTCGCGCGAGATGCTGGCGTTCGCCAGGGCCATCGGGCTTCAGACCTGACAGAGGACGGCGAACGATGGACGTCTTCGAGGCTGTCCGCACGCTCCTGGCCGTACGGCGCTACCAGGCCAAACCGGTGTCCGAGGCGACCATCCGTCGGATCGTCGAGGCCGGACGCCTCACGGGCAGCGCGATGAACATGCAGCCCTGGCACTTCATCGTGGTTCAAGACCGGGAAACCCTGCGCCGGCTGGGCGCCCTGGCGCCCTCGGGACCCTACGTGGCGCAGGCGCCGCTGGCCATCGTGGTGGCGGTGGAGAAGACACAGTTCGCCGTTTCTGACGCGAGCCGCGCCATCCATTCCATGCTGCTGACCGCGTGGGCCGAGGGGGTGGGCTCGAACTGGGTCGGCTTCGGTGGCCTGGACTCCGTCAAGCGGCTCCTCGACATCCCGGCCGCGCTCGATGTGCTGGCGATCCTGCCCTTCGGGTATCCCGCCGAGGCCATCGGGCGAGGCAAGAAGCAGCGCAAACCGCTGCGTGAGGTCGCCCACCGGGAGCGGTACGGGCAGCCCTTCTCCTCCTAAGTACCGTCCTGACGCCGGCCCGACTGGACCTGGCCCGACAAAGGCTATATGGTCGAGCGATGCTCCCGACCTACGACGCCGATCATCGGAGGCGGATATGTTCGATCTCGTGCTGAAGGGCGGAACGGTGGTGGATCCCTCGAGCGGCCTCGACGGCGTCCTCGACGTCGCGGTGGAAAAGGGATTGATCGCGCGTATCGCTCCGGGCATCGCGCCCACCGAGGCGGCGCGGGTGATCGAGGTCGGAGGCAAGATCGTCACCCCGGGCTTGATCGATTGCCACGCCCACGTGTTCGAGGGCTTCAACCGGATGGGCGTCAATCCCGACCTGGGCGGCGTCTACGCCGGCGTGACGACTATCGTCGACGCCGGCAGCGCGGGGCCGGCCACCTTCGGCGGCTTCACCCGGCACATCCTCCCCAACTGCCAGACCGAGATCGTGCCGTTCCTCCACATCTGCCAGACCGGGCTGGCCACGATGCCCGACATCATCGCCGAGAGCAGCGTGAACTTCGACGAGACGGTGCGGGTGGCCCGCCAGCACCGGGGGCTCATCATGGGCATCAAGGCGCGCATGGTCTCGCCGGCGCTGGAGATCATGGGCATGGAGATGCCGCGGCTGGCCAAGCGGGCGGCGCGCGAGAGCGGCATCAAGCTCATGGTCCACATCGGCGACACCGAGAAGCGCTACGACCCCAAGGTGATCCACCCGCTGCTGGCGCTGCTCGAGCCCGGCGACATCCTGACCCACTACTTCACGCCCAACCCGGGCGGCGTCCTCGACGCCAACGGCAAGCTCGTGCCGGAGGCCCGCGAGGCCGCCGATCGCGGCGTCTGGTTCGACACCGCCCACGGCCGGATGAACTTCAGCTTCGACGTCGGCCGCCGCATCATCGACCAGGGGGTGCTCCCCCACTGCATCAGCACCGATCTCACCGTGCCCGGGCGCCTGAACACCGTGCACAGCATGACCGAGATGATGACGCGCTTCCTCGGCCTCGGCTTCACGCTGCCCCAGGTGGTGACGATGAGCACCGCGAACCCGGCCAAGGCCATCGGCCTCAGCCACCGGCTGGGCAGCCTCGCGGTGGGGCGCCAGGCCGACATCTCGGTGCTCGAGTTGCGGCCGGGCGACTGGCTCGTCTACGACATTCTCGGCGCCGGCCTGCGCGTCGATCGCGCGCTCGCTCCGCATCTCACGGTGAAGCGCGGCGCCGTGTTCACGCCCGACTTCGGGCCGCGGGCCTGGGGCTGGTGGCCCGATCGCGCGGCGCCGGCCGGCGTGGCAGCCGGAGGATAGATGTCGTTCCTCGAGTCCCGCACCCGATCGGCGCGGGAGGGCGTCGGCAAGGAGGTTCGCCGGAAGGAAGACGCGCGCCTGCTCACCGGGCGGGGGCGCTACAGCGACGACTTCAGCCTGCCGGGCCAGGCCTATGCCTGCATGGTGCGCTCGCCCCACGCGCACGCGCGCATCCGGCGCATCGACGTCGACTGGGCGTTGAAGGTGCCGGGCGTGATCGCGGTCCTGACCGGTGAAGACGCGGCCGCCGACGGCCTCCAGCCGATCCCGCACCGACCGGTGCCGACGAACCCGCACGAAGTGCCGCTCCGGAGCCCGGACGGCTCGGCATTCTTCATCGCTCCCCACTGGCCTCTGCCTGCGGACCGGGCCCGCTTCGTGGGGGAGGCGGTGGCCATGGTCATCGCGCAGACGCCGGCCGCCGCCCGCGATGGCTGCGAGCGCGTCGTGGTGGACTGGGATCCGCTGCCCGCGGTGGCGGCCACCGCCGACGCTATCACCGCGGCCGCGCCCCAGGTCTGGGACGAGGCAAAGTCCAACGTGTGCGTCGAGTCCCACGCCGGTGACGCGGCGGCGACCGACGCGGCATTCCGGCGCGCCGCCTACGTTGTGCGGTTGGGCACGCAGGTCAATCGGGTCACCGGAGTTCCGATGGAGCCACGAGCCGTCCTGGCCGTCTTCGACGACGCGAGCGGCCGCTACACGGTTTACGCTGGCTCGGGCGGAGTGCATCGCATCAGGAGCGATGTGGCGGCGACGCTCAAGGTTCCGGACGGCGCGGTGCGGGTGGTCGCCAATGAGGTCGGCGGCAACTATGGGACCCGCAACGCCTGCTATCCGGAGTTCGCGCTGGTGGCCTGGGCGGCCAAGCGGCTCGGCCGGCCCATCAAATGGACGTGTGAGCGCCGGGAAGCCTTCCTCACCGACTTTCATGCCCGAGATCTCGCGTCGGATCTCGAGCTTGCGCTCGATGCCAACGGCACGTTCCTGGCGCTGCGCGGCGTGAACACCTTCAACGTCGGCGCCCACGCGGTGTCGTTCATCCCGCTGGCCAAGGGCGTGGCGGTCTTGCCGAGCGTGTACCACATCCCCGCCGCGTCGATCCGGGGCCGCGCCGTGCTCAGCCACACGTCGCCGACCTACCCCTATCGGGCCGCCGGCCGCCCCGAAGCGTTGTTCGTGATCGAGCGACTGATCGATCTCGCCGCTCGCCGCCATGGCTTCGACCGCGTGGAGCTGCGGCGGCGAAACCTCGTGCCGGCCTGGGCCATGCCCTACCACAATCCGCTCGGCCTGCTCTACGACAGCGGGGACTACGCGGCGGCCCAGGACCGCGCGGTGGCCCTGGCTGATTGGGCCGGCTTCGAGGCGCGGCGGGCCGACGCGCGCCGGCAGGGCCGCTATCGCGGCATCGGGATGGGCAACTACATCGAGATCAACACCGGCGCCCCGCGCGAGCGGGCGGAAGTCTCCGTGCGCCCGGAGGGACGGATCGACGTGACGATCGGCACGCTATCGGCGGGGCAGGGCCACGAGACGAGCTTCGCCCAGCTTCTGGCCGAATGGTTCGATGTCGATCTCGATCAGGTGCGGATCATCACCGGCGACACCGACGTCGTGCCCGTCGGCGGCGGCTCGCACTCCGGACGCTCCATGCGGCTGGGCGCCGTGGTGATGGCGAAGGCCTCGGATCAGGTCGTTCATAAGGGCAAGCGCATCGCCGCCTGGCTCCTGGAAGCGGCCGAGGCCGACATCGACTTCGCGGGCCGGCAATTCACGGTGAAGGGCACCAATCGCGCGGTCGAGCTCTTCGCGGTGGCGGCCGCCGCCCTCCGCCCCGACGCGCCCGAAGCGCTGCGCGGGCCGCTCACCGGCGCCAGCGACGAGACGATGAGCGTGCCGTCTTATCCGTATGGCTGCGCAGTGTGCGAGGTGGAAGTGGATCCCGAGACCGGCGTGGTGGACATCGTGCGCTACACCACCGTGGACGACGTCGGCCGGGCCGTCAATCCGATGATCCTGCACGGCCAGACCCACGGCGGCATCGCGGCTGGGATCGGGCAGGCGCTCTGGGAACACTGCATCTACGATGCCGCCACCGGCCAGATGCAGTCGACCACCTTCATGGACTACGCGATGCCGCGGGCCGACATGCTGCCCAACTTCATGACCGAGATCAGCGAGGTACCGTCCACGTCCAACCCGCTCGGTCTCCGCGGCGGCGGCGAAGGCGGCACAACGCCCGCCCTGGCCGCCGTGGTCAACGCGATCGTGGATGCGCTGGCCGCCCTGGGCGTCGAGCACATCGAGATGCCGGCCACACCGGAGCGCGTCTGGCGCGCGATCGCGGCCGCTCGCGCCACGCGGTGCGGTCCATGAGACTAGACCCCGGACGTCGGCGACGAACTCCTCGCCGCGAGCCTCGCGAAGAACGGTGCGCCGGCCGACGCAGTGGGCAGCTCGAACGCCGGACGACGTCGCTCTGCCTCAGTCCTCCACAATCGATAACGCCAGCTTTGGGCACCGCCGCACGGCGTGCTCTACGCGCTGCCGCAACGCCTTGGGCGGCTGCTCCTGCTTGATCTGCAGCCGGTCGTCGTCATCGACAACGAAGACCTCCGGCACGAGCCGCGCGCACACGGCGTTGCTCTCGCAGAGCGTGCGGTTCACGACCACTCGCATGCCGTCCTCCTCTGACGACGCCTTGACAGGAGTGTAGCCGATACGATAGACCCGGAGCGCTCCACATAGACGGTGACAAGGAGTCCCACATGAGCACCGTGCCCACTCCGACGACAGCCCTAACCCTGGACGAGATCAACCCGGCAAGCTTTGACTTCTGGCTCCGCGACGACGTGGAGGGCGCGTTGGCCAAGCTCCGGCACGAACGGCCGGTGGCCTGGCACCAGCATCCCGACTCCGGCAAGGGCTTCTGGTCCCTCACCCGCTTCGACGACGTCGCCACCGCCACGCGTGACTGGGAGACGTTCAGCTCGGCCTACGGGATCCAGGTGCTGACCGATCCCGAGGACATGCAGTACCTGGGGGCCATCCGCTCGATGATCTCCACCGATCCGCCCAAGCACACCAAGCTCCGGGCAGTGGTGAACCGGGGCTTCACGCCGAAGATGATCGCGAAGGCGGAAGGCGCGGTCCGGGAGCGCGCCCGGCGGATCGTCGATGCCATCGCCCCGAAGGGCGAGGCCGAGTTCGTCACCGAGGTCGCCGACGCGCTGCCAGTGGCGATCATCTGCGACATGATGGGCGTTCCCGAGGGCGATCGGACGAAGCTGCTCGACCTGACCAACCGCCTCCTGGCTGACGGCGACCGGGACTTCGGGGGCACGCGCGAGTCCCTCCTGCAAGCGGGCGGCGAGCTCCGCGAGTACGGACTCTGGCTCGGCAAGAAGCGTCTCGAGCATCCGGAGAACGACCTGACGACCACGCTCGTACATGCCGAGGTGGACGGCGAGGCGATGCCGCCGGAGGACCTCGGGCCGTTCTTCCTCCTGTTGATCGCGGCCGGCAACGAGACCACCCGCACGGCCATCAGTCAGGGCATGTGGGCCTTCACGCAGTTCCCCGACGAGAAGCGCAAGTGGCAGGCCGACCTCGACGGGCTGAGCGCGTCGGCGGTCGAGGAGATCATCCGCTGGGCGAGCCCGGTGATGCACATGCGGCGGACCGTCATGCGCGACACCACGTTCGCCGGCGTGCCGATGCAGCGGCACCAGAAGATCGCGATGTGGTACATCTCGGCCAACCGCGACGAGAAGTACTTCCCGGACCCCTACCGCTTCGACATCGCTCGCACGCCGAACGAGCAGGGCGCCTTCGGGACCGGCGGCGCCCACTACTGCCTGGGCTCGCACCTGGCGCGCCGCGAGGTCACCGCCATGTTTGTCGAGCTGTTTCGTCGACTGCCGGACATCGAGGCCACCGCCGCGCCGGAGAGGCTGCGCTCGAACTTCATCCGCGGCATCAAGCGGTTGCCGGTGGCCTTCACGCCGGCCTGAGCGCCGACGGGCTCGCACCACTGTTTGAGGAGGATCGCCATGACCGTTTATGAGCTGCGGACGTACACGCTTCACGTCGGAAAGATGGCCGAGGCCGTCAAGCTGTATACCGAGTTCGGTTACCCGGCGCTTCAGAAAGGCGGTCAGGACAAGAAGTTGATCGGGTACTTCCAAGCCGACACCGGCATGATCAATCAGCTCGTCCACCTCTGGAAGTTCAACGACGACGCCGACCGTCGCGCGCACTGGGCGTCGGTCTCGGCCAACAAAGACTTCATCGAGGGCTATGCTGTGAAGTTTCGACCGCTGCTCGCTTCGCAGGAGGTCAAGCTGCTGACCGCGGCCCCGTGGGGACCGCATCCCTGAGGCGAGCGATGGGCGCGCCTACGATGCGCGCTGGACGAACGAGCGGTCCTCGACCAGGATGACGCCGGACTGGGCGGCGCGCCGCGCCACCTCGGCGTGCTCGGGATCGGCGGCCAGAGCCTCGCGGTACCGCTCGTAGGCGGCGAGACTCGGGAAATCGATGAGCGAGAGCCCGAGGTTGGTGGGCCCGGCAAACTTCGTCGGAGCGAAGTAGCCGACGACCTTCCCGCCGCAGCGCTCGATGGGACCGGTTACGGCCCGCGTAGGCCTCGAAATCGGCGAGCTTGGTGGAGTCCAGCGTGTAGCGGATGCACAGTGTGAGCATGACGGCCTCCTCTTTTCCGGAGTATGGCCACGCGACGCGCGGTCGTCCACGCGGAACGCTTCGATCCAGCCCGAAGTGTCGGGACTTGCCGCCGATGCGCCCGCCATCTAGCCTTCAGTCATGGCCGACACGGACATGCTCTCCAACGGTGGCGGCGCTGCTGGGCGAGCCCGCCCGGACCCGCATCCTGACCGCTTTGCTCACCGGCCGGGCGATGACCGCGAAAGAATTGGCCTACTTCGCCGGAGTCACCGCGCCGACGGCGAGCAGCCATCTCTCCCGCCTGCTCAGCGGCCACCTGCTGGTGATGGAGAAGCAGGGGCGCTGCCACTATTACCGGCTGCGTTCCGCGGAGGTCGCGCGGGCTATCGAGGGGCTGATGACGGTGGCGACCATCCCATCTAACGGCTGGCCGCCCAACTCTCGCGTCGAACCGGCGCTGCGCGAAGCCCGTATGTGCTACGACCACATGGCGGGGCGCCTGGGCGTCGCCGTGTGCGACATGCTCCTGCGCCGCCACCATGTCCTGCTCGTCGACGGCGGTGGGGAAGTGACCCCGAGCGGTGAGCGATTCCTCGCGGGACTGGGCGTCGATCTCCCGAAGGGGCGCGGCGCGAAGCGTCACTACTGCCGCGGTTGCATCGACTGGACCGAGCGACGCCACCACATCTCCGGTGCCGTGGGCGCGGCCCTGGCGGAGGCGTTCCTCACCCGACGCCTGATCGCGCGCATTCCCGACAGCCGGGCCCTCTCCGTCACGCCGCTCGGCCGGAAGACGCTGGCCGCGATGGGGGTGGCCGAGTACCGAGTGGCCGCGCCCCGCGCGGCCGGTGGGGGGACCGCGGCGGGCGCGACTGATCGCAGACCGCCGTGCACGGCACCATGCCGAGAGGCCTATCGCAAAGGTGCCGTCCTCAAAGAGGATTCGGGCCGACGATTTCCCAGCGATAGCGCTCACGGAGTTTGTTGCGTTCCTCGTCGCTGATCCCGTTGGGGCGCTTCAAGAGCTCCTCGACGTAGCCGCCGGCGGTGGCCGGGGTATAGAGAAATAGGACCCGGCCGGTTTCGCTGCCGGTGCTCTTCCAGGCATGCGGGACGTTGCGCGGGAAGAACGCGCAGGTGCCGGGCCCGCCGACAGTAACCTCGTCGCCGATCTTGAAGGTGATCTCGCCGGCGAGCACCCAGGCGACCTCGTCGCTGTCGCGGTGTAGATGGAAGAAGCTCTTGGTGCCGATGGGGAGGGTTTCCTCGAATTGCATGATGCTCTCGTTGGTCTCGTGGCCGAGGAGCTTCAAGGCGGCGAAGCGGCCGGGCGTCGTCATGTCGAGATGCTTGCCGCCGCCCGCGGGTACGACAAAGCCCTTTGTTGCCGTCATGTTAGTCCCCCTCCCGGTGGCGGAATGAGGATAAACGCCGGCCCTGAACATCAATGCAAGGGGAGGACCGCTATGAGCGTGCGGGGGCTGTTCCACACCGGGCTGACGGTGAGCGACCTGGATCGATCCATCGCGTTCTATCGCGATCTGCTCGGGCTGGAGGTGGTGACGCGCTGGGAATCGAGCCAGCCTTACCTGCGCACCGTGGTTGGATTTCCGGACGCCGAGCTGCGCATCGCGCTGCTGCGGGTCCCGGCCATGGAGGGCGGTCTGTCCGGGCATCACCTCGAGCTGCTCGAATACCGACAACCGCGCGGCACTCGCGGGGACCCGGCCACTTGCAATCCCGGCAACGCCCATGTCGCCTTCGTGGTGTCCGATCTCGACGCGACCTACCGCCATCTCTCCGCGCATGGCGTGCACTTCAAATCGCCGCCCGTCGAGATCACGCACGGGCGCAACCAG
>Ga0187892_10000682_pt1 | contig 85715 bp, 76 predicted proteins | sample MA1701073metaG_FD_139345 | JGI IMG/M metagenome (GOLD analysis project Ga0187892, IMG submission 139345) | Bio-ooze microbial communities from a basaltic lava cave in the Kipuka Kanohina Cave System on the Island of Hawaii, USA - MA170107-3 metaG ... | reverse complement strand
CTGAACATCGACTCCTGGGGATCGACTCGACCGCGCATCGCTTGTTCTCCGTTATTAACGCCGCTGCGCTTTCGACTCGGCTTCCGGGGAATGATTCCGTGCGTTTTGCATCAGGCTGCTAGGCGCTTACGCGCCGGCCCGCGCCTCCTCGAGAATCAGGTCGGAGGCCTTCTCCGCGATCATGACCGCCGGGGCGTGGGTGTTGCCCGAAACGAGCGCGGGCATCACCGAGCAGTCCGCCACGCGCAGGCCCGCGACGCCGCGCAGGCGCAGCCGCTCGTCCACGACCGCGAGCGGGTCGTTGCCCATCTTGCACGTGCCCACGGGGTGGAAGATCGTCGCGCCGTGGTTGCGCGCGAACTCCAGGAGCTCGTCGTCGGAGCGCGCCGCCGGTCCGGGGCGGTATTCCTCCGCCACGTAGGGCTTCAGCGCCGCGGTGGCCGCGAGCGAGCGCGCGAGCCGCGCCCCGGCGACGGCGCAGCGCCGGTCGAGCTCGGTCGCCAAGTAGTTCGGGCGCAGCGCGGGCGGCTCGAACGGGTCGGCCGACCGGATGCGCACCGTGCCGCGCGACTCCGGCCGCAGCTGGCAGACCGACATGGTGAAGCCCGACCAGGGATGCGGCTTGGCGCCGGCGAGCTCCGCCGACAGCGTGGCAAAGTGGAACTGCACGTCGGGCGTGCTCGATCCGGGCAGCACGCGCGTGAAGAGGCCGCCCTGATTGATGCCGACCGCGAGCGGACCGGTGCGCTTCAGGAGCCATTTCAGCCCCATCGCGCAGCGGCCCCACAGGCTCGCCAGCGCGTCGTTCGTGGTGATCGCCCGGGTGCACTTGTACATGACGCGCAGCTGCAGGTGGTCCTGCAGGTTCTCGCCGACGCCGGGCAGGTCCTTCACCACCGGGATCCCGAGCGATTGCAGCAGCTCGCCGGGGCCAACGCCCGAGAGTTGCAGGAGCTGCGGGCTCTGCAGCGCGCCCGCGCTGACGATCACTTCGCGCGCCGCGCGCGCTTCCCGCTCCGCGCCGCCCTGCCGGTAGCGCACGCCGACGGCGCGCGCGCCCTCGAGCACCAGGCGCGTGGCGTGCGCCTCCGTCTCTACCCGCAGGTTCGGCCGCTGCCTGGCCGGCCGCAGGTAGGCGGTCGCGCTGCTCGAGCGCAAGCCGTTCTTCGTGAATAGATGGTAGTACCCGACCCCTTCCTGGCGCGCGCCGTTGAAATCGTCGTTCGGCGGAATGCCGAGCTCGCCGGCGGCGCGGATGATCGCCTCGATCAGCTCGTGCTTCTCGTCGATGGCCGAGCACGCCATCGCGCTCCGCTCGAAGTACGGCGCGACGTCGCTCCAGCCCCAGCCGCGGTTGCCGAGCGCCGCCCAATGATCGTAGTCGGCGGGCTGCCCGCGCACGTAGATCAGCCCGTTGATCGAGGAGGAGCCGCCGAGGCCCCGGCCGCGCGGCCAGTAGATGCGCCGGCCGTTCATGTTCGGCTCCGGATCGGTGTAGAAGCCCCAGTTGTACACCGGGTGGAACATCGTCTTTCCGTAGCCGATCGGGAGGTGGATCCAGAGCGAGCGGTCGCGCGGCCCGGCCTCGAGCAGCAGCACGCGGTGTCGCCCGTCCGCGGTGAGGCGGTTCGCGAGCACGCAGCCGGCGGAGCCGGCCCCCACGACGATGTAGTCGGCCTCGAGCGCAGCCATTTCGCGCAGTTTCTCGGAATCTGGAACGCCGCGCCGGCGATTCTGCAAACCGGTCGTTGTGCGCTCCCGCTTCCGGTATGCTAGCCGCGCATCTCACCAAGGAGGAGGAACCCATGAAGCGAGTTCTAGCGGCTTGCGGCTTCGCCATTGCGGCGCTCGCGCTCGCGCCGAGCGACGCGCCGGCGCAGCAGTCGTTCAAGATGCGGCTGCAGACGGCGGTGCCGGCCGCGGCCGACGAGTTCAAGATGCTGCAGAAGTTCGCGCAGCGCGTGGACGCGATGACCAACGGGCGCCTGAAGATCGAGGTGCTGCCCGACGGCGCGGTGGTCGGCGCGTTCGAGATTCTCGACGCGGTGGACAAGGGCCTGGTCGAGTCGGGCTTCGCCTGGACGCACTACTGGTCGGGCAAGCATCCGGCGGCGATGCTCTTCGGCTCGCCCTCCGGCGGCTCGGGGCTCGGCATGGACCAGCTCGCGTGGGTGTCCTGGTACCTCGAGGGCGGCGGCAAGGAGCTGTACCGGGAGCTGTTCGACGAGCACCTCAAGGTGAACGCGGTCGGCTTCATGGTGCAGCCGGTCGGCCCGGAGGCCCTCGGCTGGTTCAAGGAGCCGATCAAGAGCCTCGCCGACCTGCGCAAGCGCCGCTTCCGCACCCCGCCCGGGATCCCCGGCGCGATCTACAAGGAGATGGGCGTGACGGCGATCGCGCTGCCCGGCGCGGAGATCATTCCGTCGGCCGAGCGCGGGGTGCTCGATGCGGCCGAATGGTGCTGCCCGGTCACCGATCTCGCCTACGGCTTCCACCGCGCGTTCAAGTACTACTACCTGCAGGGGCTGCACCAGAACACGGTGAACGCCGACATCTACATCCATAAGCCGTTCTGGGCGAAGCTCCCCAAGGACGTGCAGGCGATCTTCGAGGGCGCGTGCCTCGCCTCGCTGATGGAGTCCACCGCCTACCGCATCCGCGCCAACGCGCTCGCGCTGACCGAGCTGAAGACGAAGCACGGCGTGCAGGTGATGGAGACCCCGCCCGAGTACTTCCCGGCCTTCATGGCCGCGGCGAAGAAGGTGATGGAGGAGAACGCGGCGAAGAACGCGTTCTTCAAGAAGGTGCTCGACTCCCAGGCGCAGTTCGCGAAGGACGTGGTGCCGTACTGGGTGAGCATCCAGAAGCTGAACACCTCGGTCGGCGACGCCTATCTGAAGGGCGCCAAGTAACCCGCGCTCCGGGGCCAACGACAGGCGGCCGAGCGGCCGCCTGTTTTTTGGGAGCTTCGCAATGGAACCACAGCCCGGAAAGCTCGAGCGCGCGATCCGGCGAATCGACGCGATCGGCGCCTGGTCGGGCCGGATCGTCGCCTGGCTGATCCTGCCGCTGATCGCGACGATGACCTACGAGGTGGTGATCCGCCACGTCGCGACCCCGACGCAATGGGCCTACGACACGAGCTACATGCTGTACGGCGCGCTGTTCATGCTCGGCGCGGCGTACACGCTCTACCGGGGCGCGCACATCCGCACCGACTTCTTCTACCAGAAGTGGCCGGTCCGGACGCAGGCGACCATCGACGCGCTCTGCTACCTCCTGCTCTTCTTTCCGGGCATCGCGGTGTTCCTGTGGCTCGGCGCCGAGTTCGCCTGGGCCTCGTGGCTCCGCAACGAGCGCACCGTCGGCAGCTCGTGGATGCCGGTCATCTATCCGCTCAAGTCCGTGATCCCGGTCGCCGCGGCGCTCCTGCTCCTGCAGGGGGTCGCGGAGGTCCTGAAGTGCGTGTACGCGCTGCGCACCGGGCGCTGGCTGGTCGTTCACAAGACCCTGGAAGAGCTCGTCAGCCATGAGTCCTGAGACGATCGGCATCTTGATGATCGTGGCGCTGCTCGCCGGCATCTTCGTCGGCTTCCCGATCGCCTTCACGCTGATCATCCTGGGGATCGTCTTCGGCTACGTCGGCTTCGGCGACACCGTGTTCTACCTGATGGTGTTCCAGTTCTTCCAGGTGATGCGCGAGCAGACGCTGGCCTCCGTCCCGCTGTTCGTCTTCATGGGCCTGCTGCTCGAGCAGGCGGGGCTGCTCGAGCGCCTGTTCCGCTCGGTGCAGCTCGCGCTCGCCCGGGTGCACGGCTCGCTCTTCATCGCGGTGATGTTCTGCGCCACGATCTTCGCCGCCGCAACCGGCATCGTCGGCGCCGCGGTCACGCTGCTCGGCATCATGGCCGCGCGGGCGATGGACCGCTCGCGCTACGACGTGAGCCTGTCGGCCGGCGTCATCACCGCCGGGGGAACCCTCGGGATCCTGATTCCGCCCTCGGTCATGCTGGTCGTGATGGGGCCGGTGATCGGCGTGCCGGTGACCGATCTCTTCGCCGCGGCGGTGGTCCCCGGCCTCGCGCTGGCAGTGATCTACACCACCTATGCGATGGTGCGCTGCTACTTCAACCCCGCGCTGGGGCCGGCGCTTCCCGAGGAGGAGCGCGCCGACTCGCGGCTCGAGATCCTCAGGGAGTTCCTCCAGGGGCTGGTTCCACCCGCCGTGCTGGTCCTCGCCTCGCTCGGCAGCATCCTGTTCGGCTTTGCAACGCCGACCGAGGGGGCGGCGATCGGCGCCGCCGGCGCGCTCGCGCTCACCATCGCCTACCGGCGCCTCACCTGGAAGCTGCTCTACAACTCGGTGCTCAAGACGCTCGAAGTGTCGTGCCTGATCCTGTTCCTCGTGGCGGCGTCCAACTTCTTCGGCGCTGTGTTCTCGCGGCTCGGCACGCCGATGATGATGACCAAAGCGCTGATCGGCCTGGACATGCCGCCGATGGTGATCCTGGTCATCCTCATGGCGGTGATCTTCCTGCTCGCCTGGCCCCTCGAATGGGTGCCGATCGTGCTGATCTTCCTGCCGATCATGCTGCCGCTCGTCAGGGAGCTCGGATTCAACGTGACCTGGTTCGGCATCCTGGTCGCGGTGAACCTGCAGACGGCCTGGCTGTCCCCCCCGGTCGCGCTCTCGGCGTACTTCCTGAAGGGCGTTGCGCCGCAGTGGCAGCTCTCCGACATCTACCGGGGCATGCTCCAGTTCATGTTCCTGCAGCTCTTCGGGCTCGGCCTGGTGATGGTCTTCCCCCAGATCGCGCTGTGGCTCCCGGGAGTGCTGTACACCCAATAGCCGGAGGCGAGCGATGGCGATCGAGCATCTGAAGCAGGCGCAAAAGACCCCGGACACGGAAACCGGCGCGGCGCGCAAGGTGGCCGAAGAGATGCTGGCCGAGATCGAGCGGCGGGGCGAGGCCGCGGTGCGCGAGTACGCCGCGAAGCTGGACGGCTGGTCGGGCGAGATCGTCGTCATGCCCGGCGAGGTCGAGCGCCGCACGCGCGCGCTTCCCGAGCACGTCAAGCGGGACATCGAGTTCGCGACCGGGCAGGTGCGGGCGTTCGCGGCTGCGCAGCGCGCCTCGTTGCAGGAATTCTCCCTGGAGCTCGCGCCCGGCCTGCGCGCCGGCCAGCGGCTCATCCCGGTGAACGTCGCCGGCTGCTACGTCCCCGCCGGGCGCTACGCGCACATCGCCTCGGCCTACATGGCGATCGCCACGGCCAAGGCCGCCGGCGTGCCCACGGTGGTCGCCGCCTCGAGCCCGTTCCGCGGCGAAGGCATCCACCCGCAGATCCTCTACGCCATGCAGGTCGCGGGCGCCGACGTGATGCTGACGCTGGGCGGGGTGCAGGCGATCGCGACGCTCGCCTACGGCCTGTTCACCGGCAAGCCCGCCGACATCGTCGTCGGCCCCGGCAACAAGTTCGTGGCCGAGGCGAAGCGCATGCTCTTCGGCCGGGTCGGCATCGACGTCTTCGCCGGTCCGACCGAGATCGCGGTGATCGCCGACGACTCGGCCGACCCTGCGATCGTCGCGGGCGATCTCGTCGGCCAGGCCGAGCACGGGCACGAGTCGCCGGCGTGGCTGATCACGACCTCCAGAGCGCTCGCCGACGAGGTGATGCGCCGCGTTCCAGCGCTCGTCGAGAAGCTGCCGTCGACCGCGCGCGATGCGGCGGGCGCGGCGTGGCGCGATTACGGCGAGGTCGTGCTGTGCGAGACGCGCGAGGAGGCGGCGAAGGTGTCCGATCGCTACGCCGCCGAGCACCTGGAAGTGCACGCGCGCGACCTCGACTGGTGGCTCGCCAACCTCACCTGCTACGGATCGCTCTTCCTCGGCGAGGAGACCACCGTCGCGTTCGGCGACAAGGCCGCCGGCCCGAATCACATCCTGCCCACCAAGGGCGCGGCGCGCTACTCCGGGGGCCTCTCGGTGCACAAGTTCATCAAGACCGTGACCTGGCAGCGGATGACGCGCGCGGCGACCCGCGAGGTGGCACAGGTGACGGCGCGCATCTCGCGCCTGGAGGGGATGGAGGCCCACGCGCGCACCGCGGACGACCGGCTCGCGAAATACTTTCCCGGCGAGCGCTTCGAGCGGGGCGCGCCGGTCGTGCAGTGAGCGTCCTCGACCTCTTCCGGCTGGACGGCAGGGTTGCGCTGGTCACCGGCGCGAGCGCCGGCATCGGGCGGGCGATCGCGGCTGCGCTCGCCGAAGCCGGCGCGAAGATCGTGCTCGTCGCGCGGCGCGCCGCCGAGCTCGAATCTGCGCGGCGCGAGATCGAGGAGCGCCGCGGCTCCGCGGCGATCCTCACCTGCGACCTGGGCGATCGCGCGGCGCTCCTCGCGTGCGCGGCCGCGGCCCCGCGGTTCTTCGGCGCGCCCGACATCCTCGTTTCGGCGGCGGGCGTCAACATCCGCAAGCCGATGCTCGAGCTGAGCGAGGCCGACTGGGACGCGACCGTGCGGCTCAACCTCGAGGCGCCGTTCTTCCTCGCGCAGAAGCTCGCGCCGGCGATGATCGAGCGGGGCTGGGGGCGCATCATCAACATCGCATCCCTCCAGTCGGTCCGCGCGTTCGGCAATTCGGGCCCGTACGGCGCGTCCAAGGGCGGGGTGATGCAGCTCACGCGCGCGCAGGCCGAAGCCTGGTCGCGGCTCGGCGTGAACGCCAACGCGATCGCGCCGGGTTTCTTCGCGACCGCGCTCACCGCACCGGTGGCCGGCGATCCCGCGAAGTGGCGGCAAATGGCCGAGCGCACCATGATCGGCCGCAACGGCGAGCTCGCCGATCTCGCGGGCACGGCGGTCTTCCTCGCCAGCCGCGCCTCCGACTACATCACCGGCCAGACGATCTTCGTCGACGGCGGCTTTTCCGCGGGGTGACCCATGAGCGAGCAGGCAGAGAAAATCGAAATCCGCCGCGGCCTGAAGGAGGTCTACTTCGACCGCTCGCGAGTGTGCTTCATCGACGGCCGCGCCGGCGAGCTGCGCTACCGCGGCTACTCGATCCACGACCTCGCCGCGCACTCGACCTTCGAGGAGACCTGCCATCTCCTCCTCAAGGGGGAGCTCCCGTCGCGCGCGCAGCGCGCCGCGTTCGATGCGGAGCTCAAGGCGGCGCGCGCGCTGCCGGCGCCCGTCTACGACGTGATCCGCGCGGTGCAGGGCGCGCACCCGATGGACGCGCTGCGCACGGCGGTGTCGGCGCTCTCCGCCTTCGACCCGGAGACCGCCGACAAGTCCGCCGAGGCGACGCTGCGCAAGGGCATCCGCCTCACGTCGCAGGTGCCGATGATCGTCGCCGCGCACGAGGCGATCCGCAGTGGCCGCGAGCCGGTTGCGCCCGACCCGAAGCTCCCGCACGCGGCCAACGTCCTGTGGATGCTGAAGGGGACGAAGCCGAGCGCGGACGCGGCGAAGCTCATGGACACCGATCTCATCCTGCACGCCGAGCACGGCTCCAACGCCTCTTCCTTCGCCGCGCGCGTGGTCACCGGGACCGATGCGAACCTGCACGCCGCGATCACCGCGGCGATTGCCGCGCTCTCGGGGCCGGCGCACGGCGGCGCCGCCGAGAACGTGATGAAGATGGCGCTGGAGGTCGGCGACGCTTCGCGAGTGCCGGAGTACGTCAAGCGCAAGCGCGCCGCCAAGGAGCCGGTGATGGGCTTCGGCCACCGCGTCTACCGCGCGGAGGACCCGCGGGCGCGGCACATGCGCGCCGGCGTCGAGCGGCTCTCGAAGGAGATCGGCGAGCCGAAATGGTTCCAGATCCTCGAGGCGCTCGTCGAGGCGATGAAGCCCTACGCGCGCCACGGCGTGAACGTCAACGTGGACTTCTACGCCGGCGTCGTCTATTACCTGAACGGCATCCGCGAGGACCTGTTCGTGCCGATCTTCGCCATCGGGCGCGTTCCCGGCTGGACGGTGCAGGTCCTCGAGCAGCTGGAGAACAACATCCTCATCCGCCCGCTCACGCTCTACACCGGCCCCGAGCCGCGGCCGTACCCGCCGCTCGACGCTCGCGGCTGAGATCGGAGATCGGCCGCGCCTCGTCAGCCGTCCGGCTGCGCTCGCCCGGCGAGCACGACCGCGGCCGTGGCAACGATGTCGTCCACGCTCGCGCCGCGCGAGAGGTCGCTGATCGGCCCGGCGAAGCCCTGCAGGATCGGGCCGATGGCGTGCGCGCCGGCGAGGTGCTGGGTGAGCTTGTAGGCGATGTTCCCCGCGTCGAGATCGGGGAAGATGAGGACGTTCGCCCGTCCCGCCACCGCGCCCTCCCCCTTCATCTTCTTGGCCGCGATCGCCGGCACGAGCGCGGCGTCGGCCTGCAGCTCGCCGTCGATCGCGAGCCCCGGGGCGCGCCGCCGCGCGATCTCGAGCGCCCGGACCACCTTGTCCACGCGCGCGTGCCGCGCGCTGCCTTTGGTGGAAAAGGAGAGCAGCGCCACGCGCGGCGCCTCCCCGAAAAGGGCGCGATAGCTCTGCGCCGAGGCGAGCGCGATGTCGGCGAGTGCCTCGGCGTCGGGGTCCGCATTGACCGCGCAGTCAGCATAGAGCAGCGTCCGACCGGGCAGCGCCATCAGGAAGAAGCTCGACGGGTTGCGCATCCCCGCGGCGAGCCCCACGGTCATCATTCCGGCCTCGAGCACGCGCGCGGTGGGGTGCGCGACGCCGGCGAGCATCGCCTCGGCGTCGCCGGCCTTCACCATCATGCCGGCGTGAAACAGCGGCTTCGCCACGATGCGCTGCGCTACCTTCTCGCTGGTGTTGGGCCGCTGGGCGACATAGTCGCGGGCGTACGCGGCGATCCGGTCGCTGCGCGAGGGCGCGAGCACTTCCACGCCCGGCAGCGAGAGCGGCGCCTCCCTCAGCAGGATCGGCCGCGCGATGCCTTCCGCCGCGACGCGCTGCGCCGCGCGCTGAACGCGCTCGTCCTCGCCTTCGGGCAGCACCAGACGCTTGCCGGCCGCACGCGCACGTGCGATGCAAGCGCGCACGAACTCGTTCACGGTCCGAGCCGGCGCGCGATCGCGCGGCCGCTGGCCGCGAGGACGCGGGACATGGTGAGGCGCATTAGATCCTGTCTCCTCCCGGTTGTCGACGATCTCAGAGGCGGTGCAGGTTGTGCCGCAGCCCGACGCCGAACAGCGCGTAGGCGAGCCCGAAGGCGACGATCATCGGCGCGTAGCCGAATGCGGTGACGCTGGCGCCCATGAGCGCCGCGCCGACCGCCTGCCCGGTCGCCCAGAACATCGAGAACAGCGACAGCCCGGTGGCGCGCGCGTGCGGCGCCATCTCCGTCGCCTTCATCTGCAGCGTGTTGTGCATCGTGTAGAACGCGAAGCCGAGCCCGATGGTGCAGATCGCGACGAGCGGCCAGACGGGGACGAGCACGATCGCGATATAGAACGCGCCGCCGAGCAGCCCGCCCGCCAGCACGCACCCCCGCTGGCCGAGCCGTGCGAGCAGCCAGTGCACGGCGGTCGTGTAGATGAGCCCGCCGAGGCCGTACCCCGCGAGCAGCAGGCCGATCACCGTGAACGGCAGGTCGAACCGGGCCTTGAGCATCGCGCCGAGGAACGCGAACGCGCCGTAGAAGAACACCAGCTCGAGGAACACGCCGATCAGCACCGCGCGCGCCCGCGGCAGCCGCAGGATCGCGAGGTGGCGCGCCGGGGAGAGCAGCGCGCCGCTCGTCCGGGGCCCCTCGTCCCACTGCGCACGCGTGCCGACGAGCAGCGCGACCGCGACCGCCGCGAACACGACGCCGAGCAGCGCGAACGCCGCGCGCCAGTCGAAGAGGTCGGTGAGCGCGCCGCCGATGAACGGCCCCAGCCCCTGGCCGATGATCGTGCCCGACACGAAGCGCGCGAGCACCGGCTGGCGCTCCTGGGAGGGCACGACGTCGGCGACGTAGGCCATGCCCAGCGTCATGGTCGCCGAGGAGAAGAGGCCGGTCGCGAAGCGCCACACGAGCAGGCCGTCGAGGCTGCGGGACAGCGCGCAGCCGAGCGCGGCGACCGCCGAGAGCGCCATGAGGATCGTGAGCATCCGCAGCCGCCCGTACCGATCGCCGAGCGGGCCGTGGAAGTACTGGGCGCCGGCGTGGGCGAAGGCGAACGCCGAGATCACGGCGGCGGTCGCCGGGACGCTGGTGCCGAAGTCGGTCGCGAGCCGCGGCAGCATCGGCTCGACGACGCGCATCGCGATGCCGGCGTTGGCGGCCGCCACGGCGAGCAGGAGGATGGTCGGATTCACCCGGCGCGGAGATTCTTCCCGGCTGCGTTGCCGCGAGTGTAGCGAACCGCCGCGCCCGGCCCGCCGGTCAGCTGCGGATCGCTTTCCAGAGCTCGGTCAGGCGTTGCGCGAACCGCGCGCCGAGCGCCTCGTCCTCGTGCATGAAGTACACGTAGGCGCGCGTCCATGCCTGTGCGGCGATGCGCTGGGCCCAGGTCCGCAGCTCCGCATCGTCGTAGCGCGTGCGGCGGAGGCGCACGTAGCCGCAGCCCGAAGTGGAGACGAGCGGCGTCTCGCCGGCGTCGGTATCGGTGACGCAGATCATCGCGGCGCGCGCGCGCAGCGCGGCGTAGACCGCGTCGTCCTGCCACGCGGGGTTGCGGAACTCGAAGGCGGCGCGCCCGTCCGCCGGCAGCGCCGCGAGAAAGGCCTCCAGCCGGGGCAGATCCTTCTTCATGAACGGCGGCAGCTGGAAGAGCAGCGCCCCGAGCTTCTCGCCCAGCACGGCGGCGCGCTGCAGGAACGCCGCGACCGCGGCGTCGACGTCCTGCAGGCGCTGCTCGTGGGTGATCCGGCGCGGCGCCTTCAGCGTGAACGCGAACCCGGGCGGCACCTCCTCCGCCCAGCGCGCGAGCATCGTCTCGGCCGGCATGCGATAGAAAGTGTTGTTGATCTCCACCGTCCGGAAGTGCCCGGCGTAGAAGCGCAGCATCTGGGCGGCCGGCAGCTTCTCGGGATAGAAGGCGCCCTTCCATTCCTTGTAGGAGTACCCGCTCGTTCCGGCCAGCAGTTCCATCCGCGCCCCGACCGAGGAAGGTCATGAAAGCATGAAAAACGACCGGTCGCGCCGACCGGCTTTCGCGGGCCGCGCCGCGGTCCGTTGCGGCGCAGCGCGCCCGCGAATACTATGACGCTCTGATGCGTTAGGCGAACATGAAGCGAGCGACGCTCTACAGCAGGTCAAACCGGTCGCGGCCGGCCGTTCCGCCGGTCGCGGCGTCGCCCCCTCCGCCCCAGGCCGCCGCGGCCGAGCCGCCGTCCCGCCCGGCGCCGCGGAACCTCCTCCAGCGTCATCGCGGACCGCTCGCGGTCGTCGCCGGCGCGCTGGTCGCGTTGCTCCTCGTGCTGGCGCACTCCGCCGGCACGCCGCCGCCGCGCGTGATCACCCAGCGCGACATCGACGCGGCGGTGCTGCGCACGCTCGAGACCAGGCCCCTCCCGTCGCGCGCCGCGAAGGCGTACGAAGTGATCCGTCCGTCGGTCGTTCGCGTCCGCGGCTTCGGCCCCGGCGAGGGCGGCGAGGAGGACGTCGAGACCGGCGTCGGCAGCGGCGTGGTCATCGTCGACAAGGGGATCATCCTGACCAATCTCCACGTCGTCGCCGGCGCGCGGCGCGTGCGCCTGGTGTTCGCCGACGGGCTCGAGTCCGACGCGACGCTCGTCGGCGTGTATCCGGAGCACGATCTGGCGGTGCTGCAGGCGAAGACCATCCCCGACGACCTGGTCGCGGCCACGATGCGCTCGACCGCCGACCTCGCGCTGGGCGACGAGGTCATCGCGGTGGGCTTTCCGTTCGGCATCGGGCCGTCGGTGTCCGCGGGCGTCGTGTCCGGCCTCAAGCGGGAGTTCCGCTCGCCGGAGGGCCAGCGCGTGCTGACGAACCTGATCCAGTTCGACGCGGCCGCCAACCCGGGCAGCTCCGGCGGGCCGCTGGTGACCGTCGACGGCGAGGTGGTCGGGATCGTCACCGGGATCCTCAACCCGACCGAGCAGCGCGTGTTCGTCGGCATCGGCTTCGCGGTGCCGATCGAGAACGCGGCGAGCGCCGTGGGATTGCATCCGTTCTAGAGTCAGCATCGGAGACACATGGAAACCAGAGAGCCGGGCCGCGCCGAAGTGTCCTCGCAGATGGAGCGCATCCTCTACGAGGTGAAGAAGATCGTCGTCGGCCAGGACCACTTCCTCGAGCGCGTGCTCGTGGCGATCCTCGCCCAGGGGCACCTGCTCGTGGAGGGCGTCCCCGGGCTCGCCAAGACCCTGACGGTGAAGACGCTCGCGCGGACCATCCGCGGGACGTTCCGCAGGATCCAGTTCACGCCCGATCTCGTCCCGGCCGACCTGGTGGGCACGCGCATCTACAACCAGAAGACCGGGGACTTCGCCACCTCGCTCGGGCCGGTCTTCACCAACCTCCTCCTCGCCGACGAGATCAACCGCGCGCCGGCGAAGGTGCAGAGCGCGCTGCTCGAGGTGATGCAGGAGTACCAGGTCACGATCGCCGGCGAGACCCACCGGGTGCCCGAGCCGTTCCTGGTCATGGCCACCCAGAACCCGATCGAGACCGAGGGCACCTATCCGCTGCCCGAGGCGCAGGTGGACCGGTTCATGATGAAGGTGCTGGTCGGCTATCCGAGCGAGGAGGAGGAGTTCGTGATCGTCGAGCGGGTCACCGGCCCCGCGACCGCGGTCGCCGCCGTCGCGACGACCGAGCAGCTCGGCGCGCTCCAGCGGCAGTGCCGGGCGGGCTACGTCGATCCGGCGCTCATCCAGTACGCCGTGAAGCTCGCCTCGGCGACGCGGTATCCGGCGCGCTACGGGGTCGCCGAGCTCGCGAAGTACATCTCGTTCGGCGCGAGCCCGCGGGCGTCGATCCACCTGATCGAAGCCGCGCGCGCGCTCGCGTTCCTGCGCGGGCGCGAGTATGTCCTGCCCGAGGACGCGACCGACCTCGCGCCCGACGTGCTCCGCCACCGGCTCGTGCTCACCTACGAGGCGCTCGCCGAGGGGCTCACCGCCGACGAGCTGGTCCAGCGCGTCATGCAGCAGGTCGCGCCGCCCGAGAAGCCGCTCGACACCCATGTCCGCGTCGCCGCGAAGCCCTGAGCGCATCCTGCGGCGCCTCGAATGGACCGTGATCCGTCGGCTCGACGGGCTGATGCACGGCGACTACCGGACGCTCTTCCGCGGCTTCGGGCTCGATCTCGCCGATCTGCGCGAGTACCAGTACCACGACGACGTCCGGCACATCGACTGGAACGTCACCGCGCGCCTCCAGACGCCGTACGTCCGCGAGTACAACGAGGATCGCGAGGTCACCGCCTGGTTCCTGCTCGACCTGAGCCTGTCGGTCGACTTCGGCTCGAGCGCGAAGAAGCGCTCGGTGTCGATCGACTTCGTGACGGTGCTCGCGCGGCTCCTCACCCGCCACGGCAACCGGGTCGGGGCGCTCTTCTACGGCGAGGCCGTGGACGCGGTCATTCCGCCCCGCAGCGGGCGGCGCCACGTGCTCCACATCCTGAACACGCTGCTCACCCGGCCCGAGCTGCCGCGGGCGGCCGCCACCGACCTGCGGAGCTTCCTGCGCACCGCCTACCAGATGATGCGGCGGCGCTCGCTCGTCTTCATCGTCTCCGATTTCATCAGCACGCCCGGCTGGGCGCAGCCGCTCGCGCACCTCGCGCAGCGCCACGAGCTGGTCGCGGTGCGGCTCTACGACCCGCTGGAAATGGAGCTGCCCGATCTCGGGCTGCTCGTCATCCAGGACGCCGAGACCGGCGAGCAGCTTTTCGTCGACACCCACGACCGCGGCTTCCGGCGGCGCTTCCGGCGCGAGGCCGAGCGGCGCGAGGCCGAGCTCCGGTCGGCGTTCCGCGAGGCCGGCGTGGACGCCCTCGAGCTCGCCACCGACGACGACCTCGTCGATTCGATCCTGCGGTTCGCCGACCTGCGCAAGCGCCGGAGCCAGCTCGCGAGCGGCGGCCTGCCGAAGCACCTGGAAGCGAGCCGTGACGTTCCTGTGGCCTGAAGCGCTCTGGCTGCTCGCCGCCCTGCCGCTGCTCGTCGCCGCGTACCTCCTCCTGCTGCGGCGGCGGAAGAAGGCCGCGCTCAGGTACGCGAGCCTGAACCTCGTGCGCGACGCGCTCGGCGCGGGCACGCGCCTGCGGCGTCACGTCCCGCCGCTCGTGTTCCTCGTCGCGCTGGCGGCGATGATCGTGGCGAGCGCGCGTCCGGTCGGGTTCGTCACCCTGCCCTCGCAGTACCGGACCATCATCCTCGCCATGGACGTGTCGGGCAGCATGCGGGCGATGGACGTGGAGCCCAACCGGCTCGCCGCGGCGCAGGCCGCCGCGAAGGCCTTCGTGGCGGAGGTGCCGCACAACACGCGCATCGGCGTGGTGTCGTTCGCCGGCACCGCCTCGGTGGTGCAGGCGCCCACGCAGAGCCGCGACGACGTCCTCGCGGCCATCGATCGGTTCCAGCTCCAGCGCGGGACCGCGATCGGCAGCGGCATCGTCGTGGCGCTCGCGACGATCTTTCCGGACGCGGGCATCGACGTGGGGTCGCTGATCTACGGGCGCGACCGCGACGCGCGGCGCGGCGTGGCGCGGGATCCGCGCAAGGAGTTCACGCCGGTGCCGCCCGGGTCGCACGCCTCCGCCGCGATCATCCTGCTGACCGACGGCCAGCGGACGACGGGCCCCGACTCGCTCGAGGCGGCCAGGATGGCGGCCGATCGCGGGGTGCGGGTCTTCACCGTCGGGATCGGCACGACCGGCGGCGAGGTCATCGGCTTCGAGGGCTGGTCCATGCGCGTGCGGCTCGACGAGGAGACGCTGAAGAAGATCGCGAACATCACCCTCGGGGAGTACTTCTACGCCGGCAGCGCGGCGGACCTGAAGAAGGTCTACCAGACGCTCAATTCCCGGGTCGTCATGGAGCGGAAGCAAACCGAGATCACCGCGCTCTTCGCCGCGGCGGCCGCGGCCGCGGCGCTCGTCGCGGCGGCGCTCTCGCTCCTCTGGTTCAACCGGATCCTCTGACCGGCCGCCCCCCGGCGGGGGTCGACCGACGCCTCCGCGACCCCGTCCATCCGGGACCCCTGCCCAGGGGGTCCGCGGTGGGATACCATTTGCAATTCAGTGGGCTGGGCGCGGATGGCGCCCGTCCCGCGGCGGTTGAGCCAGGAGGCTGCGATGGCCGTCCCCGAACCTCCGAACCTGCGGCTCGCATTCGACGCCGGCGTCGAGCGCGACGACGCCGGTCGCGAGCCCGATCCGTTCCGGACCGCCGAGCACGAGCGCACGCGCGCGGCGCTCGCCGCCGTCAAGAAAGCGCTCCTCGAGTACCAGGAGAGCACGCGCACGGTCGTCACCGACGAGACGCTCGCGCGCATCGCTCGCGAGCTCGCGCCCCCCGACGCGGCGCAGGCGCTCGACGCGGCCGAGGGCCGGCTGCTGGAGGAGACCGAAGCGCGCGCGCACGCCGAGGCGCGCGCGGTGCACGCCGCGCTCGAGCGCGCCAGTGCGGAGGCGAAGGCCCGCGCGGCGGCGGAGGCGCGCGCGGCGGCCGACGCGCGCGCGCAGGCGCTCACCGAGTCGCTCGTGCGCGCCGAGCAGGCGGCGATGCAGGAAGCGGAGGAGCGCTCGAAGGTCCAGGCGCAGGCCCTCGAGGCGCTGCAGGTCCGCCAGGCGCTCGACGCCGCGATCCGCGCCGCGCACGAGGAGCGCGCGCGGCTCGAGCGCGAGCTCGCCCGCATCCAGGAAACCCATGCGGTGACCGAACGGCGCGCGGCCGCGCAAGCGCGCGGCCGGATCGAAGCGGAATCGATCGCGACGCGCGAAGCCGAGGCGCGGCTCAAGGCCGAGCAGCTCGCGCGGGCCGCCGCCGAGGCGCGCGCCCGCGCCGAAGAGGACCGGGCCCTCGCCGCGCGGGCGCGCCAGGAGCTGGAGGAGCGGGCGACCGAGGCGGCGCGCGCCATAGCGGCGGCCGAGGCGGAGGCCCGCGACCGGGCGCGCGCCCGCGCCGAGGCGGAGCAGAACGCCGCCGTCGCCGCGAGCATGCGCGCAAAGACCGAGCAGGAAGCGACCGCGCTCGCAGAGGCGCGCAGGACTCACGACATGCTCGCGAGCGCCGAAGCGGCGGCGCGCGCCGAAGCCGACGCGAAGGCCCTGGCAGCGGCGCGCGCACGCACCGCTGCCGAAGCGGAGGCGCGCCAGGCGGCCGAGGCGCGCGCGCGGGCCGAAGACGAGGTGCGCGTCGCGGCCGAAGGGCGCGCACGCGCCGAAGCGGACGCCGCGGCGCGGGCGCAGGAGCGCGCGGCGGCCGACGCGAGCAAGGCCGCGCAGGAGACGGCGCGAGCCGAGGCCGAAGCCGCGGCCGCGCACGCGGCGGAAGAGCGCGCGCGGGCGGAGGCGAGCGCGGCCGAACGGGCAAAGGAGCGAGCGGCGGTCGATGCGCGAGCCGCGGCCGAGCAGGCCGCGCGGATGGAAGCCGAGGCCGCGGCGCTGCGGGCGGCCGAGGCGCGCCGGCGCGCCGAAGCCGAGCGCAAGGATGCGGCGCTTGCGCGGGCCGAAGCCGAGCAGCGCGCCACGGACGAGGCCGTCGGGCACGCCATGGCGGCGACCCGTGCGGCGGCGGAAGCCCGGCGCCGCGCCGAGGCCGAGGCGCAGGCGCGCGAGGCCGCCGAGGCGCGCGTGCGCGCGGAGGAGGCGCTGCGGGCGGCGACGGCGGAGAGCGTCGCGGCCGAGCGCCGCGCGCTCGACGAGCTGGCGGCGAAGGCGAACGCGCTCGCCGAGCTCATCCAGGCCCGGCGCGCCCGGGCCGAACTCGATGCGCGCGCGCGGGCCGCCGCTGAGGCGCGGGCCCGGGCCGAACGGGCGCTGCAAGCCGAGTACGCGAACGCCGCCAGCGCCGACACCCAGGCCGCCGAGGCGGCGCGGGCGAGGCTCGCGGCCGTCAGGACGGCGATCGAGCAGCGGCGCAGCCGCGCCGAGCTCGAAGAGCGCGTGCGCCGGGCCGCCGAGATCCGCGCGCGGATCGAGGCGTCCGCCGCGCAGGCGGCGCGGGCCCGCGCCGAGGCCGAGGAGCAGGAGACCCGACGCGCACTGGAGCGCGCGCGCTCTTCGCTCGGGTCGGGTCCGCCGCGGCGCTAGGCCGACGGCGCGCCGGCGGAGCGCGGCGGCCGGCGCGAGGAACCTTCCGCGCGGCCGGCCATCGAAGCGGAGCAGGTCCACGCCGCATGTCCCGCGCGTACGCCGCCAGAACCGGTCCCCGGAGAGCGCCCCGGCGGCGCGTTGCGCTCGCCTCGCTTTGGCCGCGCGCCCGGACGCGCCGACGCGTGCTCCGCGCCCTGCGCGCGACGCCGCTGTCGGTCCGAATCGTCGCCGGCGCGCTCGTCGTCCTCGCGCTCTGGTTCGCGGCGAACGCGATCGTCCAGGTGCTGCGCAAGCCGACGGAGCTCTTCTTCCCGGTGAGCGGCGCGCTGTCGAAGACGCCGCCGGAGACCTGGCGGCAGTATGCGCCGCTCTTTCGCGCGCACTCCACCGCGGTCATCACGCCCGAGTTCCTGGCCGCGCTCGCGCAGGTCGAAGGCGCCGGCAACCCGGTGGCCCGCACCTACTGGCGGTGGCAGTGGTCGACGAACCCCTTCGAGCTCTACCGGCCGGCGTCGAGCGCCGTGGGTATGTACCAGATCACCGACGCGACGCTGCGCGACGCGAAGCGCTATTGCATCCACGACCACGTGGTGGTCGAAGCCGGGCGCTGGTTCGACCCGAGGGCCTGCTGGTTCAACGGCCTGTACACCCGCGTCGTGCCGAGCCACGCCGTCGAGATGGCCGCCGCGCTGCTCGACGCCCGCGTCGCGCGCATTCTCGCGCGCCACCGCATCGGCGCCGCCACGCTCCAGCAGAAGCAGGACCTCGCCGCGGTGATCCACCTGTGCGGGCCCGGTGCCGGCGACGCCTACGCGCGCCGCGGTTTCCGGTTGACTCCCGGCCAGCGCTGCGGCGATCACGAGGTGTACCGCTATCTCGCGCGGGTCAACGCGATGAAGGGCGTCTTCGCGCGGCTCGCGGTCGCCGCGTGAGGCCTGGAAACGAACGCCGGGCCGCGCGCTGCGGCCCCTCGCCGCGGCGCCCGGAGGCTATAGCGGCTTGATCTCGACCTTGCGGAACTTGATGACCCCCCTCGCCCACTGCAGCGCGATCGGCCCGCTCGCGAACTGGCTGTCCTGGAGCTCGACGGTGCGCGCGCCGTTGAGGACGACGGTCAGCTGCGCGCCTTTGGCGGTGATCTCGTAGGTGTTCCACTTGCCCCCCGCCTTGGGCATCGGCGATATCGCGGCGAGGTGGACGATGGCCCCCGTGCCGTACTTCGGGTCGGGGCGCTGGTCGAAGATGTTCGCCTCGTAGCAGCTCTTGTCGGTGATCTTCGCCGGATCCTGGCAGCGCATGTAGATGCCGCTGTTCGCATCGTCGCTTGCCCAGAACTCGACCCGGATCATGAAGTCCTTGTAGGCGTTCTTCGTGACCAGGAAGCTGCCGCCCTTGCCCTGGTCGGCCTGCATGATGCCGTCGACGATCCGCCAGTTCGCATCGCCGACGCGGTTCCAGTTGTCCTGCCCGCTGGGGCCGTCGAGCAGCGTGATCCACCCGGCGTCGGCTTGACCGGACCGCTGCGCCGCGCAGCCGAAGACGGCCGCGGCGGCGGCGAGCAGCGCGACGGCGACGAAAGTCGAATGCTTCATCGTGGTCCCCTCCTCTTGGTCGTTGAAAGACTCCCCCTTGCCCGTCGTTTGGGCACAGGATGGAACACGCGGCGCCCGACCGTCAAGGCGCGCGGCCGACGCGCTAGCCCCGGGCCTCGTCGGTGAGCGTCCGGGCCACGGTCTCGCAGCGCTCGATGCTGCGCAGGTGCGATTCGCGCATGGCGGCGATCGTGTCCCGCGCCTCGCCGTCCAGGCGGGGCAGCGCCTCGTCGAACCGCTTCACCGCCCAGCGGAGCCCTTGCGCCAGGAACTCGACGCGCGCGCGCCGCCCTTCGACGGCGAGCAGCTTGCCGAGGAAGTCGCCCGTGGCGTGGCTGTAGTCGGCGCCGAGCCGCTGGATCTGCTTGCCGAGCAGCACGCAGTTGTGCGCCTCGTCGGCGTGGACGCGACGCAGCGTGGTCCAGGCCTCGCCGCGGCGCGGCAGCCGGTCGAGGATGTTGAGCAGCGCGTTCGCCCCCGCGCGCTCGGCTTCGAGCATGCGGTTGAGGAAGGCGACCTGCTCCGCGCGGGAAAAGACGGGTTCCGGAGCCGGCATGGTCGGTCGAGCGGTCGGGCTGGAAAAGGTCGACGCGTCCAGCGTACACCTCCTTCGCGGCAGCCGCGTTGCGCGCGGGCCGCGCCGGCCCCGGCGGCAGGCATACTTCGACGCCAGCGGCAGTCACGCCAGGAGGACGGAGCATGTCGCGCATCGAATCCCTCGGCGCCCTCGGCGCCGCGGTCGGGCAGCTGCTGACGGAACGGGGGCAGACGCTCGCCGTCGCCGAGTCCTCCGCCGGCGGCCTGATCAACGCGGCGCTCGTCGCCGTGCCCGGCGCCTCCGCGTACTACCTCGGCGGCTGCGTCATCTACACCGGCGCCGGCCGCGCCGCGCTGCTCGGGATCACGGCCCAGGACATGGCGGGCATCCGCTCGGCGAGCGAGCCGTTCGCACGGCTGCTCGCGCGGCGGGTGCGGGAGCGTCTGGGCGCGACCTGGGGCCTCAGCGAAACCGGCGCCAGCGGCCCGACCGGCAACCGCTACGGCGACCCCGCGGGACATGCCTGCATCGCGGTGAGCGGACCGGTCGAAGCCGCGCTCACGGTGGCGACGGGCCGCGCCGACCGGGAGGCGAACATGCAGGCGTTCGCGCGCGCGGCGGTCGAGCTCCTCGAGTCCTGCCTGCGCCAGGCCTGAAGCGGGCGCGCCGGGCTCGGGGTCGCGGCTACTGCGCCAGCGGAATCTGGGCGGCGAGGTCGAAGCGGATCACCGCGCGGATCTTGTTCTCGATCTGCAGGTAGCGCGCGACCTTCTTCCCCGGCAGCGCCTTGGCGAGCTTCGCCGAATAGTCCTTGCGCAGCTGCGCCTCGGCCGCCTCGATCGCGATCGCCTCGTCGACCAGCGTCTTCGCCTGCGCGTCGGTGAGCGAGTCTCCCTTGTAGGCCTCGGCGTAGGCGAGGATCGCCTTGCCGATGCGCTGGTTGATCGCCTGCAGATCCTTCTGGTAGGCCTCGTAGATCGGCCAGAAGGCCTTCGCTTCGGCGTCGGTGAGCTGCATGTTCTGGGCGACGAGCAGCTTCTTGTCGGCCTTGATCTTGTCGCGCAGGATCTGCATGTCGCTCGCGGTCTGCGCGAGCGCCGGCGTCGCCAGCGCGGCGATCACGGCGAACAACACGGCATGGACGCGTTTCATTCTTGACTCCTTGGTTGGGTTTGGACTAGAGGCCTTGCACGCCGCGCGCGGCGCACTTGGCGTCGCGCGGCGCGAGGCGGTCGCGTCGCACGATCTTCACCGAGCGGGTCCATCGGCGTCGGCGGAGGGTAGCATGATCGTCGCGCTGCCGTCGTCATGCTCCTCGATGAGGTACGCGAACTCACACCGAGCAGCGTCTCCGGCAAGCCGCAAGTGACTGCCACGACGGCTTGCGGGCGACCGCGGCGCCGACCCCCGGGCGCATCAATGCCGGCCGCGCTCGAAGGCCTCGCGGCAATCGGCCGAGCCGTCGGCGGGCGCGCGCTTGCGGGTGAGGAAGTCGAGCGCGAACGTGTGCAGCGAGGTCGAGAACCGGAGCGTGTCGAGCACCAGCGTCTCGGGCGACAGGCGGATCTGCGGCGCGGCGAGCGCCCCGCCGAGGGTCACGGTCGGCGCGACGCTGAAGATTTCCGGGTTCTTCGCGCGCGGGGTGAGCCGCCCCGCGATCCGCCGCGTCGCGAAGTCGGTCTCGAGCTCGCCCACGACCCGGACCCGCGTCGTGTCGGCGAAGAAGGTGCGGCTGCGGGCGACGCCGCCGGCGACGTCGAAGCTCGCCGCCGAGCAGTTGAGCCGCGACTCCGCGCCCGGATCGAGGACCGAGCCGAGGAGCTGCAGCACGCCCACGCCCCAGAAGTCGAGCAGGCCCGATTCGAAGCCGCGCGGAAAGAGCGCCACGTCGATCGTGCCCTTCGCGACCGACATCAGCTGCCCCGGCGCGCCGGCGGCCGCGAGGTCGAGCCGCAGGTCGATCGTGCCGGCCATGGTCGTCTGCGGGTTGACGCTGCGCGCGAGCGGACCGTAGTCGAGGCCCTCGGCCGTCGCGCGCACCCGCCACTGCGCCGGCGTGGCGCCGGAGTCCAAGCGCAGATCGAGCGCGACCGTTCCGCCCACGACCTCGGCGTCCTTCAGCGCGAGCCGGAGATCGCCGTCGGCGAGCGTCGCCCGCAGCCGCACCGCGTCGATGCGCCTGCCCGCGGCCAAGAGCTCGTCGACGTCCAGGGCGATTCGGGCGTCGAACGCTTGCAGCAGCTCGCGCACCCGCGCGACCGCCGCGTCGGCCGCTGCCGCGGGCGGGGCCTCCTGCGCGCCGGCCTGCCGCCGCAGCCACCGCTCCGGCCCGAGGTGCTCGAGGTGCAGGATCGGCGCGCGGAGCTCCGCTGCGTAGAGGGGCCGCTGCCCCGCCGTCCGCACCTCGACCTTGCCGACCAGCCGGCTCGCCCCCACGCGAACGTCGAGGTCGGACGCGCGGACGGCGTCGCGCGCGACGACTACGTTGCCGGCCGCGCTGTAGGGGCCGACCTGCGGCAGCTTCCAGTCCGCGAGCGCGCCGAGCCGGTCGATTCGGCTGCCTTCCACGCGAACGTCGATCGCACCGGCGCCCTCGGCGTCCACCTGGCCCGCGAGCGTCACTCGCGCATCGCCGACGCTCCCGCGCACGCCGATCGGCAGCGCGCCGCGGCGGATCGCGAGCGCCGGGAGCGTGCCCGACTCGACAGCGGCGTCGAACGGCACCTCGCCGAGCGTGCCGCGGGCGGCGAGCCGAGTCGGCCGCCCCTCGGCCGCTTCGAGCGATCCCGTGAAGCCGATCGTCTCCTTCACCCAGCGGGCGAGCCGCTTCGGCGGCTGGAGCGTGCCCTCGGTCACCGCAACGGTCCCGGTGGCGCTCGCGAGCAGGTCGTCGAGCAGCGCCCCGGACGCGCGCGCCCGGGCCTCGACACGCGCCGCGCGGAGCGCGACACCTTCGATGCCGAGGCGCGCGAGCGCGGCCGTCAGATCGGCCCGCTCCGTGCTCGCTTCGATCTCGACCGCGGGGCGCGCACCGCGGAAGTCGGCCCTGGCCGTGCCGCGCGCCGTGACGCCCTGCCATTCGAGCCCGAACTTCGCGTCGGCGAGCCGGCCCTCCCGGATGCTGCCCGCAGTCCGCACCGCGCGCAGCCGGTCCGCGCCGAAGCGCACCGTCTGCGCCGAAAGCTCGAAATCGAGATCGGGCAGGCGCAGCGCCGTGGGCAGGACCGCGCGCGGTGCCGCGTCACGCTTGCGCGCATCGCCCGCGCCAGGAGCGAGCGCGGCGAGCTCCTCGGCATCGAGGCTGTCGAACGCGAGCGCGACGCTCGGCGCGCCCTGGTCGCCGAACGGAACCGCGATGCGTCCTGCGCCCTGCGTGTTGCCGAGCCGTGCCTGCTCCAGCTCGACGCGCACGCGTCCGGCTTCCGCCACCACCCGCCCCCGCGCCGCGGCCGGATGCGCGGCCCGCGCGTCGAGTCCGAAGGCTGCGAGGAGCGGCCCGATGCGCCGCGCGCTGGCCTCGAACGCGACCTCCCCGGCCGGTGCGTTGTCGCCGACCGCGATCTCGCCCCTGGCGTCGACGCGGGCCTCGCCGTGCGAAGCGTGCGCCTCCAGCGGCCAGCGCTCGCCGGCGAGCAGCTTCTCCAGCGCGCCGCCGGAAACCCGGATCGCGTACGGCTCGGTGCCGAGCCGGCCGCGGAGCTCGGCACGGGAAGCGCGCGTGCCGTCGATCGCGAGGCGGGCCGAGTCGAGCCGGAGCTCGAGCGGCGGCGCGCCCGCCCGCGCGAGCTCGAGACGGACGTCGCTCGCGGCGAGGCTTGCGCGGAGCGATGCGACGAGCTCGCGCGCGTTCGCTCCCCTGGCGTGCGCCTCCCCGCGCACGCCCCCCAGCGTGCCCGATGCGCCCGCCGGCCGCGCCGCGCTCGGCAGCCGGTCGAGCGAGAACCGCCCGCCTTCGACGCGGGCCTTCACGATTCGCCGTCGATCGCGCGCGTCGTACTCCAGGGCCGCATCCACACGCATGCCGGAGACGACGCCGCGCAGGCGGGCGGCGAGCGCCGCGGCCGCGCTGCGGCCCTCGAGCGAGAGATCTCGCAGCGCCACCGGCAGGCCCACGAGCTCGCCGATCCGGATCCGCGCCTCGACGTCGGCGGCGCCGGCGAGCGCATCGAGGGCGTGCACCAGCGACTCGATCGTCGCGCCACCGGTGCGCGTGCCGCCCTCCGCGAGGAAGGGGCGGGTGTCGAGCCGCTCGGCCGCGATGGCGAGCACCACGCCAAGCTTCGGCCCCGCCCACGCCGCGCGGCCGCTTCCGGTGACCGCGTTCTCGCCGAGCCGCAGGTGGAGCGCCTCGATCGCCGCCTCCGTGGCCGAGACCCGCACGGAGCCGCGGGCGGCGAGCGGGCCCGCACCACGCACACTCAACCCGAACGCGGCGAGCGCGCGATCCGCGTCCGCGGCTGCGAGCTCGACCTCCGCCTCGGCCATGCCGGTCTTGCGTGCATAGGCGCCGCGGACGGCGAGACGCGCATGCTCGCCGGCGAGCGTGGCTTCCAGCGGGAGGTCCTTGTCCGGCACCTGGAGGTCGGCGAGTGCGGGGCCCCGAGCGTCGACCGCGATCCGGCGTCCGGCGAAGCCGACGGTGCCGCGCGCGGACGCCGCCCGCCCTTCGGGCAGCTCGACCTCGAGGCCGGCGATGTCGACGCGGATCGGCGCGTCGCCGGACGCGTCGTGATAGACGACCTCGACCCGCGCCACGGTGATCTTCGCGACCGCGATCAACGCCGGCCCGCCGGGCTCACCGGCCGGTCGTCTCGCGAGCGCCTCCCAGTTCCCCTTGCCCTCGGACGAACGCGCGAGCCGCAGCTCGATGCGCTCCGCGGCGACGCTTTCCAGCACGATCGCGCCCCGCCAGAGACGGCCGAGGTCGATGCGCACGCTCGGCGCTTCGACGCGCACCAGCGCCGGACCTTGCGCGCGCAGCGGATCGGCGAGCGTGACACCGCCCGCCGACACCCGCGCCACCCGCCCGGTCGCGAATCGAATCGGCCCTTCGATGCGCACCGGCGTCCCGACCGCCTCGGCGGCCGCGCGCTCGATCCGCCCGCGCAGGAAATCGAGCGGAATCGCGACGCCGAGGAAGAACGCGGCGACGAGCGCGGCGACGGCGAGCGCTAGGCACCCCGTCGCGACCAGCGCCGCGCGCAGGAGCGGCCGACCGGCGCCGCGCGCGCGCCTGGCCGGGAAACTGGAAGGTGCGGGATCCACGATCGTCGTTGCCGCGCCGGCGCGTGCCGTGGGCACGGTGCGCGAAAGCGTCGAATCTTAGCGAACTGTCCGCCGAAAGGCCCGCCTGCCGCGTCGCCCGGGCTTTGCGTTACCATCGCCGCCAAAATCCGTACGGGGAGGTCGAAGAATGTGGTTGTGGTTCACGGCCATCGCGGTGCTGTCGGCGGGCGGCCTCTTCGCCGCGATGCTGCTGATGCTCGAGCTCGGGCGCCGCTCCGGCCTCCGGCGCGCCGCGCTCGATCCGGAGACCGCGCGCGCCGGCGCCGGCGTCGTCGAAGGCGCCGTGTTCGCGCTCCTCGGCCTGCTGATCGCGTTCACCTTCTCCGGGGCGGCGACGCGGTTCGACGAGCGCCGCAAGCTGATCGTCGAAGAGGCCAACGCGATCGGCACCGCCTACCTGCGGATCGACCTCGTCCCCGCCGCGGCGCAGGCCGGGCTGCGCGAGAGCTTCCGCCGCTATCTCGATGCGCGGCTCGCCGTGTACCACGCCTTGCCGGACCTCGCCGCCGCCAAGGCCGAGCTCGCGCGCGCCAACGCGCTCCAGCAGGAGATCTGGGCGAAAGCAGTCGCCGCCGCCGCGGGGTCGCAGCCGGCGACGATGCTCCTGCTGCCGGCGATCAACGAGATGATCGACATCACGACCACGCGCACCATGGCGGCGGAGACCCATCCGCCCACCATCATCTTCGTGCTGCTGTTCGCGCTCGCGCTGCTCGCGGCGCTGCTCGCAGGTCAAGTCATGGCGAGCGCGAGGCAGCGCAACTGGATCCACATAATCACGTTCGCGTTCGCGCTCGCCGGCGCGGTGTACGTGATCCTGGACATCGAGTACCCGCGGCTCGGGCTGATCCGGGTCGACGGTTTCGACCACGTGCTGGTCGAGCTGCGGCAGAGCATGCGGTAGGCCGCCGATGGGCGATCCGGGCTCCGTGCGGGGCTGAAACGTGGCGCTCGAGACCGCGCGCGAGACGCTCGCCCGAGTCTTCTCGCAGCGCTGCTTCTACCTTTTCGTCGCGCTGCTGGTCCTGATCACGGTGGCGCCGTTTCTCGAGGCGACGCCGCGCGCGCGCATCGTCATCAACGTCGCCAATCTGTTCGTCGCCGTCGCCGCGGTCGCCGCGCTCGGCCGCACGCCGCTCTCGTTCGTGATCGCCCTGCTGCTCGCCGCGCCGACGATCGGCTTCCAGCTCCTCGCCCTGTTCGCCGGCGAGCCGGAGCACCTCGTCGTGGCATGGGCGTTCGCGGCGGCGCTCTACGTCGCGACCATCGGCTATCTTCTGCGCTACGTCTTGCGGCGCGACGTCATGACGGCCGACAAGCTATGGGGCGCGGCCGCCGCCTACCTGATGATCGCGGTGTTCTGGGCCTTCCTCTACGGCATCGTGCAGCACATCTATCCAGGGTCGTTCGCCAGCGGTGGCACGGCGGTGCAGCTCACGATCATCGATCTCCTGTACTTCAGCTTCACCGTTCTCACCAGCACCGGATTCGGCGATCTGGCTCCCGCGACGTCTCAGGCGCGCGCGGTCTGCGTGGTGCAGCAGATCGTCGGCGTCCTGTTCGTCGCCATCCTTATCGCGCGGCTCGCGGGCGTCTATCCGCCGGCGGAGCGCCGCTGAGGCGCGTTGCGACGGCGCGTTCGAGGTCGCCGGGTGGGCGAGTTTCGTGCAGCGGGTCGGCCCCTGCATTGCGTGCGTCGGTGCGATTGACTGCGCGCCGGGCGCGGCGCTAAGCTCCGCGCTCCCGCCGCGCAAGCAACCGCAAAGGAGATCCTTCATGCCGCTCCGGAAGCTCTGCACCGTCGCGTTCATCGCCGCGTCGCTCGCCGGCGCGAGCGCGCTCGCCGACGACAGGGCGAACAAGCGGACCGAGATCCGCAAGGTCGCGCAGCAGTCGCTGCAGGACTTCTACAAGGTCGAGCCGAAGCTGAAGGAAGAGGTCGCCAAGGCCCCGGGCTACGCGGTGTTCTCGAGCTACGGGTTCAGCCTCATCTTCGGCGGCGCCGGCGGCAAAGGGCTCGCGCACGACAACAAGGCCAGATCGAACGCGTACATGAACATGGCGCAGGCGAGCGTCGGCGTGCAGATCGGCGCCTCCGACACCCGTTACCTGTTCGTGTTCGACACCGCCAAGGATCTGCAGCGATTCATCGACACCGGCTGGGAGGCGGGCGCCGGCGGCGGCGCTGGGGCGGGCGCGAGCAAAGGCACGGTCGGCGGGAGCGCCGGCGGCTTCACCGGCGGCAAGATGTACATGCTCACCAAGACCGGCCTGCAAGCGGGGGGCGCGGTCGCCGGCACCAAGTTCTGGAAGGACAAGGAGCTCAACTGAGCCAGCTCGCCCGCGCGCGGCGCCGCACGGCGCCGCGCATGGCTCGCGCCGCGAATCGCCCGCGCCCGAGACGACGCTACTTGTCGCCGGTCACGCGGCGCTGCAGCGCGTCGCGATCGTCGCGCCGGCTTCCTACTCCGCCCGCGGCGCGGCGCGCGACGCCATGCCTTGCGGCTGCGGCGCGAGCTTGCCGGCCTCGTCCACCCATCCGCCGCCCATCGCGCGGTAGACGCTGACGATCTGGGAATAGCGGTCCGACCGGGTCCGCACCGCGGTGAGCTCGGCACCGAAGAGCTCGTTCTCCGCATACAGCACTTCGAGATAGCTCGCGACGCCGTTGTCGAAGCGCAGGCGCGAGAGCCGCGCGTACTCCCGCAGCGCGATTACCCGCTTCTGCAGGGCTTCGTACTCCACCCGCTTCTTCTGCGCCCCGACGAGCGCGTCGTTCACCTCGCGGAACGCGCTCTGCACGACCTGCCGGTAGAAGACGAGCGCCTCGCGCTGCGCGGCCTCCGCGGTCGCGACCTGGCCCTCGATCGCGCCGAAGGTGAAGATGGGCCCGGTGAGCCCGGCCACCGCCTGGACGACGCTGGAGGGCCCGGAGAGGAAGTCGCCGAGCGCCACGCTCGCCGACCCGAGCAGCCCGGTGAGCGAGATCGTCGGGTAATAGAGCGACCGCGCCACGCCGATCTCGGCGTTCGCGGCGACGAGCGTCTGCTCGGCCTGCAGGATGTCCGGCCGCCGCTCGAGCAGCGTCGAGGGCAGGCCGGCCGGGATCTCCGGCACCCCCAGCTCGTCGATGGTCCTACCGCGCGGGATCGGGCCGGGGTTGCGGCCGAGCAGGATCGAGATCAGGTTCTCCTGCGCCGCCACCTGCTGCTCGAGCGACGGAATCGCGGCGAGCGCCTGCTGATACTGCGAGCGGATCTGCTCCAGCTCGATCTGCGAGACGACGCCGCCCTGGAAGCGCAGCTCGAAGAGCCGCAGCGTGTCGGCGTAGTTGCGCGCGGTCGCCTGCGAGATCTCGAGCTGCCGGTCGAGGGCGCGCAGCGCGACGTAGCTCGCGGCGACGCTGGTGACCACCGACAGGATCACCGCGCGCCGGCCCTGCTCGGTCGCGAGCACCCGCGCCTGCGCGGCCTCGGACTGGCGGCGGATGCTGCCGAAGAGATCGATCTGCCAGGAGGCGCCGACCGAGGCCTGGTACAGCGTGTACCACGGATCGGCGCCCGGCGGGCTCGGCGTCGGGCCGCGCTGCGTCGAGCGGTTGCGGCTCACCGCCGCGTCGTAGCCGAGCTGCGGGTAGAACTGCGACCGGGTCGCGGCGAGGACGCCGAGAAACTGCTCGACGCGCGCCACGGCGATCTGCACGTCCTTGTTCTCGCGCAGCGCCGTCTCGATGAGCTGGTCGAGCGCCGCGTCGTTGAACTGCTTCCACCATTGCGTGTTCGCCACCTCGGCGGCGGCGTCGTACTCGACGCGCCACTTGTCCGGCGAGTCGACCGGCGGGCGGACGTAGTCGGGCCCGACCACGCAGCCGGCGACCAGCGCTCCGGAGAGCGCCGTAAGGACGAGTTTCTTCATTTCAATCGTCCTCCCGCTTCGCGTGCGGCGCGCTCGTCGCCGCGGCCCCGTGCGCGCCGGCGACGGCGTCCTTGCGCCGCGCCGCCCGCGCGGTCACCGTCTCGAGCAGCCAGAAGAACAGCGGCGCGAAGAACACCGCGACGACGGTCGAGGCGAGGATGCCGCCGATCACGCCGGTGCCGATCGCGCGCAGGCTGTTCGCGCCCGGACCGCTCGCGAGCGCGAGCGGCACGCAGCCCAGCCCGAAGGCGAGCGAGGTCATCACGATTGCGCGCAGCCGCAGCCCCGCCGCCTCGATCGCCGCCTCGCGCGCCGCCATGCCGTGGCGCACGCGCTCGATCGCGAACTCGCAGATCAGGATCGCGTTCTTCGCCGAGAGGCCGACCAGCGTGACCAGGCCGACCTGGAAGTACACGTCGTTCTCCAAGCCGACCACCCAGGTGAGCAGCAGCGCCCCGAGGATCGAGAACGGCACGGTCAGCACCACCGCGACCGGCAGCGTCCACTTCTCGAACTGCGCGGCGAGCAGCAGGAACACGACGATCAGGCCGAACACGAACGCGACCGCCGACGTGCTTCCCGACTCCTTCTCCTGCAGCGCCTGGCCGGCCCAGGCGTAGGCGAAGTCCGCGGGCAGCGTCTCGCGCGCCACCTCCTCCATCACCTGGATCGCCTGGCCGGAGCTGTAGCCGGGCGCCTGGCTGCCGTTGATCTTCACCGCCGGGAAGCCGTTGAACCGGGTGACGAGCTTCGGCGCGGCGACGTAGCGCGTGGTGATCAGCGCCGAGAGCGGCACCATCGCTCCGCTCCGCGAGCGCACGTACACGGTCTCGAAGTCCTTCGGGTCGACGCGGTACTCGGCGTCGGCCTGCAGGATCACCCACCAGACCCGGCTGAACTGGCTGAACTGCCCGGCGATCTGCGAGCCGAAGAGGCCTTGCATCGACTGGAACACGTCGGCGACCGGCACGCCGAGGAGCTCGGCCTTGTTGCGGTCGAGATCCACGAACAGCTGCTGGCTCGCCGCGCGGTAGGTGGTGTTCAGCCCCGCCAGCTCGGGCCGGGCGCGCGCCTTCTCGAGGAACGCCTGGACCGCCTGGCCGGTGGCGCGCGCGTCGCCGGTACCGCGGTTCTGGATGTAGAACTCGAAGCCGCCGGTGGTGCCGAGGCCGGGGATCGGCGGCGGATTGACGGCGAAGACGAAGCCGTCCGTAAGCCCGAAGAACGCCCGGTTCAGCCGCTGCAGCATCGGGAAGGCGAGGAGCGCGGGGTCCTTGCGCTCCTCGAACGGCTTCATGAGGCCGAACAGCACCGCCGAATTGTTCGCGATCTGGCCGTCGATCAGGCTGTAGCCGTCGACCGTCCCGACGTCCTGCACCGCCGGGTCGGCGAGGATGATCTTCTCGGCCTGGGTGGTCAGGCGGCTCAACATCGGCAGGCTCGCGGTGTCGGGTGCCTGCGCGACGACGAAGAAGTAGCCCTGGTCCTCGTCCGGGACGAAGCTCGACGGCAGGACGCGGAACATGAAGAGGATGCCGACGATCACGCCGGCGAACACGACGAGCGCGAGCGGCCACGCTCGGATCGCCCGCGCCACGCCGCCGACGTAGCCCCGCCGGAGGCGCTCGAAGCCCGCCTCGAACCACCGGAAGAAGCCCTTCTTCTCGCCGTGGTGGGCCTTGATGATGATCGCCGCGAGCGCGGGCGAGAGCGTGAGCGCCATGATTCCCGAGATCACCATCGAGAACGAGATCGTCATCGCGAACTGCTTGTACAGCGTCCCGGTGACCCCGCCGAGGAACGCCACCGGCATGAACACGGCGACCAGCACCAGCACGATCGAGATCAGCGCCCCGGCGATCTCGGCCATGGCCCGCTTCGACGCCTCCAGCGCCGAGAGGCCGTGCTGGGTCATGTTGACCTCGACGTTCTCGACGACGACGATCGCGTCGTCGACGACCAGCCCGATCGCGAGGATCAGCCCGAACAGCGTCAGCATGTTGATCGAGAAGCCGGCGAGATGCATGCCGACGAACGCGCCGACGATCGACACCGGCACCGCGAGGATCGGGATGACGGTCGCGCGCAGGCTCTGCAGGAACAGGAACACCACCGCGACGACCAGCACCACCGCCTCGAAGAAGGTGTGCACCACCTTGTCGATCGAGTTCAGCGTGAATAGACTCGTGTCGAGCACGACCTTGTAGTCGAGCCCGGTCGGGAACTGCGCCTTCAGCTCCTCCATGCGACCGCGCACCGCCTGGGCGGTCAGCACCGCGTTCGCGCCCGGCTGCTGGTAGATCGCGATCGTCGTCGCGGTCTTGCCGTTCATGCGGCTCGAGACCTGGTAGTCGCGCTTCGCGAGCTCGACGCGGCCGATGTCCTGGATCCGCACGATCGCCGCGCCCTGCTTGGCGGCGCGGACGATGATGTCCTCGAACTCCTCCGGCCGGGTGAGCAGGCCCTGCGCGGTGACGACGAAGGTCTGCTGCACGCCCTCCGGGCTCGGCTGCGCCCCGAGCTGGCCGATGCCGAACGTCTGGTTCTGGCTCTGGACGGCGTTCGCGACGTCCTGCACCGTGATCCCGAGCTGCGCCATGCGGTCCGGGCGCAGCCACACCCGCATCGCGATGTCCGGCAGCCCCAGCACCGAGGCCCGGTTCGCGCCCGGGACGCGCTTCAGCTCCTCCAGGACGTACAGGTTGGTGTAGTTGTCGATGTAGGTGGCGTCGTAGCGGTCGTCGGGCGAGTAGACCGACACCACCATCATGATCGCGGACGACTTCTTCTCGACCGTGACGCCCTGCTGCGACACGGCCTGCGGAATCTCGGGCAGCGCCTGGCTCACCCGGTTCTGCACGTTCACCTGGTTGATGTCCGGGTCGCTGCCGGGCTTGAACACCACGTTGATCGCGACGTTGCCGCTCGACGAGGACGTCGAGTAGAAGTACAGCAGGTTGTCGACGCCGTTGATCTGCTTCTCGAGCGGCGCGGCGACCGTGTTCGCGATCACTTCGGCGGTCGCGCCCGGATAGCGCGCCGAGACGTTGACCTCCGGCGGCGCGAGCTCCGGATACTGCTCGATCGGCGAGACCGACAGCGCCACCGCCCCGGCGAGCACGATCAGGATCGAAATGACCGACGAGAGGACCGGCCGATCGATGAAGAAGTGGGTGAACATGGCGCGCGCTGCCCGCTATTTCTTGGCCGCGCCGCCGGCCTTGGCGCCCGGCCCCGCCGCGCCGGCCTCGACGATCTTCACCGGCCGGCCGGGGGCCACCTTCAGCACGCCGTCGACCACCACGCGATCGCTCGGGGCGAGCCCGCTGACGATCACGATGTCCTTGTCCCCCTGGTAGTCGCCGACCACCACCGGCCGCACCTCCGCGGTCCCGTCCTGCTTCACCACGTACACGAGGTGGCCGTTCGCGCCCTGCTGCACGGCGAGCTGCGGCACGACGATCGCGTTGGGACGCATCGCCCCGCGCACCGCGGCGCTCACGAACATCCCCGGCCGCAAGTCGTGCTTCGGGTTCGGAAGCACCGCGCGCACCAGGAACGTGCCGGTGTCCTGGCTGAACGACGGATCGGCGAAGCTGATCTTCCCCTTGTGCGGATACGGCGTTCCGTCCGGAAGCACGAGATCCACTTCGTAGTTCCGGTCCTTCGGTGGCACGACGATGCCCTTCTCGGCCAACCCGCGGAGCCGCGCGAGCTGGTTCTGCGAGACGCTGAAGTTCACCCAGATCGGATCGAGCGCGGCGACGTAGGTGAGCTTCGCATCGGAGGACTGCGAGTTGATGTAGGCGCCCTGGCGCTGGCTCGCGCGGCTCGCGACGCCGGTCACCGGCGAGCGGATGGTCGCGTAGCTGAGGTTGAGCTCCGCCTCCTTGACCTTGGCCTGCGCGGCGAACACCGCCGCGGTCGCCGAGTCGAACTCGCCCTGCGAGCGATCGAGATCGGACTGCGACACCGCGTTCTGCGCCGCGAGCGGCTTGATCCGGTTGAGCGTCGCGCGCGCGGTGTCGAGCCGCGCCTGCTGCGCGCGCAGCTCGCCCGTCGCCGCGTCGAGCTGCGCCTGGAACGGCTTCGGGTCGAGCTGGAACAGCACCTGGCCCTGCTGCACGACCTCGCCCTCCTGGTAGGCGATCCGGTCGAGAAAGCCCGACACGCGCGCCAGGATGTCCACCTGCTGCGAGCTCGCGGTCTGCGCGACGAACGTCGTCATGTAAGGGATCGCCTTCGGCTCGACGGTGAGCACGCTCACCAGGGGCGCCGGGCGCTGCGGCGGCGGCGCCTCCTTCGAGCAGCCAGCGAGCCCGGCCGCGAGGGCCGCGACGGACCAAAGCACGACGACACGATCGAGCATGCGACGAACCCCCTTTGTGTTTTGAGTCGCTGCCCCGGTGCCGGATCGCGGGGCGCCCGCCTGACGGTGGGCCGCGGCCGCGGCGATGTTACCACCAATGAATGACCGGAATCCTGCGTGCGCGGCGCGCGCTCGGTCGATTGCGAGCGATCTCGCATCGACCGACCGTCTGGCGGCGCGCGCGCCGGTGGGAGCAGCGCCGGTGCGGTGCTTCGGTACGTGCCGGCGCCGCGGAGAACCGGGCGCGGTCAGGCGCGGCCGGTCACGAAGCCGCCGTCGACCCGCAGCATGTGCCCGGTGGTGAAGCTCGCCTCGGCGAGATACAGCACCGCCGCGGCGATCTCCTCCGCCTCGCCGATGCGATTCAGGAGCGCGACGCCGCCGAACGCGTCCACGTCCGCGCGGCCGTGAATCGGCGTACGGATCACGCCCGGTGCGACCAGGTTCACGCGGATGCCGTCCCGAGCGAGCTCCGCCGCGAGGCTGACGGTGAGCGCGTGGATGCCGCCTTTGCTGACGAGCGGCGCGGACGCGGCGAAGCCGCCGATCGCGTGGTCGATGAGGACCGTGCCGATGTTGACGATGCTGCCGCCGCCCTGCCGCCGCATCTGGCGCACGACCGCCTGGGTGGTGAGATACGTCCCCTTGAGGTTCCCGTTCAGATAGCCGTCGAGCTCTTCCTCGGTGACGTCGACGAACGGGCGGGGCGCGAAGGTGCCGGCGTTGTTGACCAGCACGTCCACGCCGCCGAACCGCTCCACCGCGGTGCCGACCAGGGCTTCACCGGTCTGCTTGCGACCGATGTCCCCCGCCACCGCCGCCACGCGATCCTGCGGCTTCAGGCTCGCGGCGGCCGTGGCGAGCTTCTCCGGGTCGCGGCCATTCAGCACCACGTTGGCGCCGCGCTTGAGAAACGCGCGCGCGACGTCGAGGCCGATGCCGCTGGACGAACCCGTGACGACGACGCTACTGCTGCGACTTGACATCTCGAATCTCCTTGGTCCGTTGAATCGCGGTCCGCGAGCCGGAAGCGTCGCGCTCCGCGCGATAAAAAGAAGCCTCTCCACACGAGACCAAACCCAGAGGAGGAGGGAGGAGGAGGATGAGATGGTCTCGTACTGCGCGTGGAGAGGCTTGCGGGCAATCGGCTTGCTTCGTCAGCCGGGCCGCTCGGGCCGACCGAGCGCGAGCACTGTTTCCAGTCTTCATGCTCGAGATCGAGCAACGGGTGTGCCAGTCGCGCTTTCACGCCGCGGCGAAGCGCCGTCTTCGAGCGCGATCAAGTGCTTGTGAAGGGCGCGCCGGGGCTGCATTCGCGCCGCCGCGGCTGGTTGCGCTGCAGGGCGACGCGACATTCCGCGAGCGTCGGGAAATGTCGCGTGCGCCGCGGGGCCGCGCCGGGCCGTCAGCGCCGCGCGCCGACCAGCTCGCGCACGCGCTCGCGCAATCGTGGCAGTACGTCGCGCTCGAACCAGGGGTTGTCGCGCGACCAGCGCTGATTGCGCGGGCTCGGATGCGGCATGGGCAGGACCGCGGGCCAGTAGTCGCGCCAGGCGGCCACCGTGTCGGTGACGCCGGTCGATCCACGGTCCGGCAGGTGCCACGTCTGCGCGTACCGCCCGATCACCAGGGTCAAGGCGATGTCGGGCAGGCTGGCGAGCAGGCGCGTGCGCCAGGTCGGCGCGCATTCGGGCCGCGGGGGCAGATCGCCTCCCCGGCCCGTGCCGGGGAAGCACAGGCCCATCGGAACGATGGCGACCCGCGTAGCGTCGTAGAAGATCTCCCGGTCCACGTCCATCCACCGCCGCAGCCGGTCGCCGCTCGCGTCGTTGAACGGAATGCCGCTTTCCTGCGCCTTGCGACCAGGCGCCTGGCCGGCGATCAGGATGCGCGCGCGAGGATCGAGCTGAAAGACCGGCCGCGGCGGGAGCGGCAGGTCGGCCGCGCACAGCGCGCACGCGCGGACCTCGGCGACGAGCCGCTCGAAGGCGCGCGGCGTCACGCCGGCTGCGTCCGCCTCGTCAAGGGCTGCGGCCCGGCGTGGCGGCCCTGAGGTACGCGATCAGGTCGGCCCGATCGTTGGCATCGTCCACCCGGTAGCCCATTCTCTGACCGGGGATCAGCTGCTCCGGATTGGTTAACCAGCGGTCGAGGTTCCGGGCGGTCCACACCAGCTTCGAGCTGGAGACCGCAACACTGTAATCGTAGCCCGGCGCCGCGCCCGCGCGCCGCCCGAAGACGCCCCGGAGGGCCGGCCCCACGCGATTGCTCTCGATGGAGTGGCACGCGATGCAGCGCGATTCGAACAGCCGCTGCCCGTGCCCGGCATCGCCTTCGGCTTGCGCGCCGGCGGCGTAGACCAAAGCGAAGAGCGCCACGGTGCGATGTGTCCAAAGCATTTTTTTCCGGTGCCTTGTGAATCAGGGGCCGGCCGCGCCGGCCCCTGATCGCGTTCACGCGCCGAATCCGAGCGCCGCCATGAACGGCCGACCCAGGTCGAAGTTGAGGAGCGCCCAATGCGCCGCCTCGTCCGCCGCGAGACGCCCGGCGATCTTGGCGAGCTGCGGATCCTTGAAGGACGGGATCACGCCGAGATAGGCGTTGGTCGCGCCGAGCTCGAGCCGCGCCGCGAGGTCGAGCACGTCGTCCTGGCTCTTCAGCCGGTCGACGTTCAGCGCCTTCGCGTACTCGGCCTCGGTGCGTTCCTTGACCGGCTCGCCACCGAGCTTGCGGATCGTCGCGATCAGCGCGTCGTTGTGCCGCTTGTGGTCGTCCTGGAACTTCGTCGCGGCCTTGATGGCGTTGCCCTTCAGCAGGCCGCTCTTGAGGGCGATGGCGTAGGCATTGATGCCCTCGTATTCGAGACCGACCGCGACGTTCAGGATGGCGACGTCGCCGGAGTTGGCGGTCCGCATCGCCTGCGCCCAGGATTGACTGCCGAGGAGCGCCACCGCGCCCGCGGAGAGCGCGAGCTTGCCGGTGCCGACGAGCATGCGCCGGCGGGAGGGGAGCAGGATCTTGCTTGCGTTCGACATCACGAGACTCCTTTGTTTGACTGCAGGTGAAGACACTCGCTGCGCACGCCTGCGTTCTGCGGCGCGCGGACCGCGCCTACTTCGCGTCCAGAATCGGCGCGTAGAACTTGCTGAACACCATGTTGGTCGCGTTGGCCATGTGACAGCCGGCGCAGGCGTCCTTCGGCTGCGCGGCCGCGGTCTTCGCGTACGGCGGCGCGTGATGCCCGAAGTTGAAGAAGCCCCAGCCGTTGGTGTCCTTGAAGCGCTTGCGGTCCTTGACCGAGATGTCGATCCCGTTCAGCGCGCCCGGGAAGAAGCCGCGCCCCGACACCTCGACCGACGAGCCGTCGGGGTTCGTGCCCGGACGCGACAGCTGCAGCTCCTTGAGCATGATCGTTCCTTCCGGCCACTCGCCGGTCTGCCGATACGCCTTGAAGGCCTCGGGGTGGACGTAGACGTTGTGGTACTCGGGGAACGGCGCCTTTCCGCCGTTCAGGGCGTTGGGCGTGAGCGGCGAGCCGAGGAAGACCCACTGATGGAAGTCGCGCGGCAGGACGAGCTCTCCCGTCGCGGTCCATCGGGGGCCCCAGGCCGGGCCGGACTGGGCGAGCGCCGCGGTCGGCACTTCCGCCACGAGCACGATGCTGGCGAGAAGCGCGACGGCGACCATGCCCAAGGTTTCGAGCCTTTTCATGACATCTCCTTTCGCTTGCGAGTTGGCGCGAGCCTGATCGAGGATCGCGGCACCTGGTCGAAGCAGCCGCGCGTCCGACGCACCTGGCACTGCAATCGGCATGCCACCGCGCGCGCGTGCGCCCGGGGACGGATGTCGATCAGGCGAAACAGCGACTTGTGTGAAGGGAAGGAGATCGAGCGACGCGCGGCGAGCGCGCGAAATATCGCAGCGGCGCGGGATATCGCGTGCTGACGGCGAGGATCCGGAGCGCGTTGCGGCCTTCGAGCAGGATCGATCGGGAGGGCGTCATCGTTGCCGGCCCTCCGGCCCGAGGTCCGGTCGTCCCTCCGCAGCGAGCGCGCGCTCGACTTCCTCCCACGAGCCGGTGGCCGTGAGCTGCGGCGCCCACTCGTCCGGCGACCAGCGGAGCGGAACTGCGTTTTCGAGCCATGCGCCCTCGCTCGCGCGGAAGCGCAGCAGCCGCTCGGCGCCGGCGAACGCCGCGAGCTCGGGCCCGTCCCAGATCACCTCCGCCTCCCCGGTCAGCGACAGCAGGTGTCCCGACGCGAAGTCGACGAAGACGATCCCGGCGCGCGGCTCGAGGAGCAGATTGCCGAAGGTGTTGAAGAACCGGTTGCCGGAGAAATCCGGCGACGTCAGCACGCTGCGCCCGCCTTCCTGGGAGACGCGCACGAAGCCGGGCTTGCCGCCGCGATGCGAGACATCGACGCCCTCCGCCGGATCGGGTCCGCCCGCGGCCGGCGACGCGGTCGCGATGAAGAACGTGTCCGCGCGGCTCGCGAGCGCCGCCGCCCCGACCGTGAGCAGCGCGCCCTCGGCCCGGGCGCGGCGTGGGCCGGCGGCCGCGCCGACGGCGAAGACCGGCGCCCGCGCCTGGATGTACTGCGGGCAGTTGCCGAAGCTCTGGGCCACGCGCACGGCGAAGCCGCCCGCGCCCGCCTCGACGATGGTGCCGTTCAACCGGTTGCGCCGGCGCGTCTCGGGCTGGATGGCGAGCAGCCCCACGGCAGCGCCCGCGCGGAGGCCGGCGCCGATCGGGTCGCCGTCACCGGCGACGGCATCGATCCGCAGCGTGCGCGGGTCGGGCGAGCGCATGAAGCCGGGGGCGCCGGTGAGCAGCGACGCCCACGGCCGGCCGCGCTCGTCCAGCGCACCGACCACGACGAACGGCAGCTCGGCGAAGAGCTCGCGATGCTCGTCGGGCATGGCGTCGCGAATGACCCGGTGGCCGATCCGCTCGATGCGATCGCGCGCGCCGACGCGCGATTGCAGCGCCCGTTCGCCGCGATGGAACGCCGAGCGGTCCGGCGCCGCCTCCGCAGCGGCCGGCGGGGTGCCGTCGGGCGTCGTGCTTCGCATCGGCGCTCTCCGTGGTGCCTGGGCCGCCGGCGTCAGGCGGCCGCCGGGAGCTCGGCCCGGCGCATCGGCACGAAGCCGGGAAGCGCTTCCATCCGGGCGAGCCACGCGCGGACGTTGCGATACCGCTCGAGCGACACGCCGCCTTCGGGCGCGTGCGCCGTGTACGTGTAGATCGCCACGTCGGCGATGGTCGGCTGGTCGCCCACGAGGAAGCGCCGCGTCGCCAGATGCTCCTCGATCACGGCGTAGAGGTCCGCGGCGATCGCGGTCGCGCGCGCGTGGTCGAGCTTGAAGCCGAACACCTTCACCAGCCGGGCGACGTTGGGTCCGTAGGCGAGCTGGCCGGCCGCGACGGAGAGCCATTGCTGCACGCGCGCGGCCGCCGCCGGCTCGCGCGGAAGCCAGCGACCCGCGGGGTCGTAGCGCGTCGCGAGGTAGACGAGGATTGCGTTGCTGTCCGCGAGCGTCGTCTCGCCGTCCTCGATCACCGGGACCTGGCCGAACGGATTGCGCGCGAGGAACTCCGGGGTCCGATGCGCGCCCGTCAGCAGGTCGACGTCGACGAGCTCGAAGGGAAGCCGCAGCAGCGAGAGCAGCAGCTCCACGCGGTGCGAGTGCCCCGACAAGGGATAGCGGTGGAGCCGGATCGGGCGGGCGGGCGAGGTCATCGTGGTTTCCTTTCTCCAGGTTTCAGCGCGTCGGCTGCGAGGCCCGCGAAAGATATTCATTCCCCGCGGCAACGGGAACAGCCGCGCTTGACAAAGCACTATTCCTCTGCGCGGAATAACGTGGTGGATCGCTTCGAGACCATGCGGGTGTTCGTGGCAGTGGCCGACGCTCAGGGGTTCGCACCCGCCGCGCGGCGGCTGGCCATGTCTCCCCCCGCCGTGACCCGCGCCGTGTCGGCCCTCGAGGAGCGCATCGGGACGCGGCTCCTCCACCGCACGACGCGCGTCGTGCGCCTGACCGAGGCCGGCACCCGTTTTCTCGCCGACTGCAAGCGGATCCTCGGCGAGATCGAGGAAGCGGAGGCTTCGGCGGCGGGGTCGCACGCCGAGCCGCGCGGGCAGCTCGCGGTGACCGCGCCGGTGATGTTCGGGCGCATGCATGTCGCGCCGATCGTTCTCGACTTCCTGACACGCTATCCGCAGGTGAGCGTGCGCATGCTCTTCCGCGACCGGCTCGTCGACCTGATCGACGAGGGGCTCGACGTCGCGGTCCGCATCGCGCACTTGCCCGACTCGTCGCTGCGCGCGGTCCAGGTGGGCACCGTGCGGCGAGTGGTGTGCGCCTCGCCCGGCTATCTCGCCGCGCGCGGCACGCCGCAGCGGCCGGCCGAGCTCGCGCGGCACGAGGCGATCGCATTCGCGCTCGGTGCGTCGCCGGATGGTTGGGCGTTCGCGTCGGGGGAAACGGTCAGCCCGCAGGCGCAGCTCGTCGTGAACGGCAACGACGTCGCGATCGCCGCGGCCGTCGCCGGCCGCGGGTTCGCCCGGGTCTTGTCCTACCAGATCGCGCCGGAGCTGCAGGCGGGCAGGCTCCGGATCGTCCTCGAGGCGTTCGAGCCGCCGCCCCTGCCGATCAGCCTCGTGTACGCCGAGGGCCGCCGCGCCGCGGCCAAGGTGCGGGCGTTCGTCGACTTCGCGGTCGAGCGGCTGCGCGCCGACAAGTCGCTCAACTGAAGCCGGGGCGAGGCGCGGCGTCGCCGTCGCTGCCGGTGCGCGGCTTAGGCCGGCGGAGTAAGAGATGCCGGAGCGTTCGGCGCTGCGCCGCCGATCGGCCTGCGGATGCCGAGCTTCTGCATGCGCGATCGCAGCGTGCTCGGATTCAGGCCGAGCACGGTGGCCGCGCCCCGCTCGCCCGAGACCGACCAGTTCGCCGTTCTGAGGACCGACAGGATGTGGGCACGCTCGACCTCCTCGAGCGTCGCCGCCCCGCTCGGCCCGGCCGGATCCCGGGTCTCGGGCGCGAGCGACTCGTCGATCTCGATCAACGGGCCGCGGGCGACGATCGCCGCGCGCTCGATCACGTTCTCGAGCTCGCGCACGTTGCCGGGCCAGGGATAGCGCACCAGCCGGTCCAGCGTCGGCGCCGTGACGCCGCGCAGGACCTTGCCGAGCTTGCGCGCCGACTTGGCGACGAGATGCTCGACGATGAGCGGGATGTCGGAGGCGCGCTCGCGCAGCGGCGGAACCTTCAGCGGGAAGACGCTCAGCCGGTAGTAGAGATCCGCGCGGAACCGGCCCGCCTTGACCTCCTCGGGGAGATTGCGGTGGGTCGCGGCGATGATGCGCACGTCCGCGCGAATCGGGCGACTGCTGCCGACGCGCTCGAATTCCCGCTCCTGGAGCACGCGCAGCAGCTTCACCTGGACGTCGGGCGGCAGCTCGCCCACCTCGTCGAGAAAGATGGTGCCGCCGTTCGCGAGCTCGAAGCGCCCGATCCGCTGGTGGAGCGCCCCCGTGAACGCGCCCTTCTCGTGGCCGAAGAGCTCGCTCTCCACGAGCCCCGCCGAGATCGCGCCGCAGTTCACCTTCACGAGCGGCCGTCCCCGCCGCGCGCTCAAGTCGTGGAGCGCGCGGGCGACGAGCTCCTTCCCGGTGCCGGTCTCGCCGTGGATCAGCACCGTGGCGTCGGTCGGGCCGACCTGCGCGACCTTTGCCAGCACCTGTCGCAGCGGCGGGCTCGCGCCGATGATCTCGTCGAAATTCCGCTGGGTCTTGATCTCCTCCTGCAGGTAGAGGTTCTCGGCCTGCAGCCGCTCCTTGAGCGCCTTGACCTCGGCGAGCGCGCGGTGCAGCGACTCCTCGGTCTGCTTGCGCTTGGTGACATCCCAGAAGACGACCACCGCGCCGGCGAGCTTCCCGTCCTCGACGATCGGCGTGCTCGTGTATTCGACCGGAAAGCCGGATCCGTCCTTGCGCCAGAACATCTCGTCGTCCACGCGATGGACGTCCCCGTCCTTGAGCGCCGCATAGATCGGGCACGCCGTCGCCGGGTAGGGCGAGCCCTCGGGTCGGGCATGGTGCAGGAGGGCGTGCATCGGCCGGCCGATCAGCTCCTCGGCCTGCCAGCCGAGCATTCGCGCCGCGGCCGGATTGACGAAGGTGGTCTTGCCCTCGGCGTCCAGGCCGTAGATCCCCTCGCCGGCCGCCTGCAGGACCAGCTCGTTGCGGCGCTGCAGCTGCGCGAGCGCTTCCTGCGCGCGCTTGCGCTCGCTGATGTCGCGCACCGAGGCGAGCATCAGCGCCCGGGCGGGATCGCCGTCGAAAAACACCGCGGCCGAGATCTCGGCCGGGATGCTCTGCCCGCGTTTTCCGAGGCAGGTCAGGCCCTCGGTCCGGCCGTGGCCCTGCGAGCGCACCGATTCCGCGAACGCCAGGAACTTGGGCATCTCGTCCGGGTGGACGTCCGAGACGCGCATCGCGACCAGCTCCGCGCGCGCGTACCCGAGCATCTCGCACGCCTTCGGATTCACATCGACGATCCGGTCCGCGCCCGGATCGACGAGGAAGATCGCGTCGTTGAAGCGATCGAAGAGCTGACGGAAGCGCTCGCCGCTCGCCCAGAGCTCGGCCTCCAGGAAGAGGCTGGGCGGCGCAGGGACCCTCGCCGCGGCGACTGCTTCCGCCGCGTGCCGCGCGTCCATGTGCACCTCCGTCGGCATGCGCTCTCCGGTGATCAAGCGGACGCCGGATCCGTCCTCGAGGGCGCTAAGTCGGGTCGGGCACCCGCGCACCGCCCGTTACCCCCGGCGTGGGCCGCCTTACTGGGTGTATTGGGGGAAGCCGGCACGGTCGAGGCGGGCCTTCTCGGCCTCGATCGCCGCGGCGAGCCCCGCTTCGGCGGCGCGCGCCTCGCCGCGCGCGTCGGTCATCGTGCCGCGCGGCGCGGCCGCGAACGGGCCGAACACGTTCGCCTCGCCGCTCCGGACGAGCTGCTGCTGCCAGTAGGGGTCTTCGAACGCAAAGCTGCCGTGCGCGAGCGCCGGCGTGCCGGCCGTGGCGAGGGCTGCGCCGGCGGCTGCGGCTAGAACGAGTCTCTTGAGCATCGCTCGGATCCTTTGCAAGGTCGGGTCACCGCCGCCGAAGATAGTGACTCGCGGCTTCCGACGGAACGACCGCGCTTGACAAGGGACTGTTTCGCAACGCGGAATAATTCCACCGCCCCGTAGCGCGACTATGGGGATTGCGCCGGCGTCGCGGCCCCACGCCGCCGGGCGCTGCCGGCGCTACCCGGCCACCAAAACGTTCGGGATAGGGACGCGGCGGGAGGCCTACTCCCGCGCGCCTGCCGCCTTGAGGACCTCCACGAGCTCGCCAAGGCGATTCCCGGTTGCGATCTTGAGCGCGGTGCGGTTGTGCGAGGCGCGAGCGTTCACGTTCGCGCCGGCGCGGATCAGCAGCTTCGCGGTCTCGAGCTGCTTGCCTTGCGCGGCGCACATGAGCGGCGTGACGCTTCCGGCCGGCGCGAGATCCGGGGCGATCCCCGCGTCCAGGAAAACGCGCAACGCCGTCGCGTCTCCGGCGTGGCTCATGCCGCACATCGCGGACTCGAGCGCGGTGCGGTTGACGCCGTGGCCCTCGAGCGAAGCGCCGTGCGCGATGAGCGCCGCCGCGGTCTGCCAGTGACGCCGCGACAGCGCCCCCGCGAACGGCGTCTGCCACCGCGGATGGGGCGTGAGGTCTATTTCCGCGCCGCCCGCGATCAGGACGCGAACGGTCTCCGTCGCCCCGCCGCTCGCGGCGATAAACAAGGGGCTCTTTCCCTCCCGATCCCAGCCGTCCGCGTACGCCCCGGCGGCGAGGATTTCCGCGGCACGCGCAGCGTCGTTGCGCGCGACCGCAACGAAGAGCGCCGTCTGTGAGCCCGGGAAGGCGACGCCGTCCTCGATCCTGCGGATCATGTCCATCGGCGTCTGGCGGTTCAGCCGGGGCGAAGCGCCGAACGCGCCGGTCGCCACCACGCGCTTGAACAGCGCATGCAGCTCCGGGACATGGCGTGCCAGGGCCTGCCGCTTCGGTCCCTCCGGGAAGGCGGGGATGTAATGGTGCAGCAGCGCATGCAGGTGCTGCTGCAGCTCCATCGCGGGCCAGGGATAGCTCGCGTGCATCGGGGGATCGGTGGGACCGCGCCGCAGGAAAGCATCCCAGGTGTCGAGCGGGATGGGCCCGAGCTGCTGCGCGAACGCCTCGCCGAGCGGGCGGTGCGCGATGACGTACCGTGGATGATAGACGCGCAGGCTGCAGCCGATCGGCGTGAGCCCGCGGTAGGCCCAGGGGACGAGAAACTCCTCCCCGGACGCCACGACTCGCGTGACGTCGTCGGCCCGATGCCCGCCGTGGATTCCCTGCGACGTGCAGTACAGGTGGACGACGACGTCGTCGGCGCGGGCGCCATCGGCGAGCTGCACCGTGCCCTTGACCGGCCCCAGCAGGAGCCCCCCGCCGGCGCAGAGCGGCAGCGCGAGCGCGAGCCATCCGAGCGAGTGGAGAATCGAGTGCGATGTGCTCACGGGCGCCGGGTTCGGCGATCGTCCGCGCGGATCCCGAACGATCGGAATCTGGCGCTCCGGGCAGGGCTTGTCAATCGGCGTCAATACGGCGGGAGCAGCCGGCGCAAGCCGTGGCCGAGCACGACGGCGAGGAACGCGAGGTTGCGCAGCAGCCAGCTCCACGGCGGAAGATAAAGCGGCGGCCGGCGGGTGCGGCTCTCGACCGCGGCGATGGCGTTGCGCGCCGCGCCCTCGATCCACGCCGCGCCGCGCGGCCAGTCCCACAGCCCCGCGAGCCGCGCCGGTGCGATGCCCGCCGGGCCGATGCCCGCGCCGACGATCGCGCCGGTCACCGCGCCGACGCTGTCGGTGTCGCCGCCGCAGCGGATCGCCGCGGCGAGCGCGGCCTCGAGGTCGCGCGGATGCGCGAGCCAGGCGTGCAGCGCGACCGGCACGCTGTGGTACATGTAGCCGGAGACCGCCTTGCCGCAGCCGATCGACGCGGCGTAGGCCTCCGTGGCCTCCGCCCGGTCGACGCTCGCGGCGGCGCGCTCGACGAGGTCGACGAGCTCCTGCCCCGCCGTCCCGAACGGCGCCGCGAACCGCCGCAGATGGAGGAGATACTGCGACGCGTTCTCGCCCCGCATCGCGGAACGCGCGGCCAGCGCGACCGCGAGCGCGCCGCACTCGGCCCGCGGGTCGCGGTGCGTGATCGTCGTGCAGGCCGAGACGTGCATCACGAGCAGCGGCTCCTGGTCCGCGAACGCCACGCCGAGCAGCGCGCTGCGCATCGCGGGGCCGTTGCCGGCCGAGCGCACGCCCGAGAGCTGCGGCGGCACGAACAGCCAGAGCCTGAGAATGGCGCGGAGCGTCGCGAAACCGACCCCCGCGGGAAGCCCGGCGAGCCAGAAGCGCAGCCGCCAGGCCAGGCTCGCGGCGAAGCGCCGCGGAACGCCTGCGGAGGCGGCGAGCGCCTGCGCCGCCATGCAGGCGTGGTCGGTGTCGTCCGAGCACATGCCGCGACCCAGGATGAGGGAGTAGCGGCTCGGATCGAAGCCGAGCCGCTGCTGGCGGCGCCGCGAAAGGCCCTCGCAGGGCAGGCCGAGCGCATCGCCCACCGCGGTGCCGAGCAGGCAGCCCGCCGCCGCGTCAGCGCGGTCCACCGAGCTTCCTGACGAGCAGCAGCACGACGATCGGCAGACAGTAGGGATCGATGACCAACGGCAGGACGATCCAGAGCCACGGCCAGGGCACCTCGATGCCGTACTGCGCAAGCGCGGCGATGGTGAAGAGGGCTGCGGCCGAGCCCACCACGCCGGGGACGAATCCCAGGCTGGACGGCACGTACTCCCCCGGTTTCGCCTGCAGCGCCCGTCGCAACAGCGCATAGTGCAAGCCCAGCCCGTAGACGAAGAAGAGCCACGCCATGGAGAGGAGGATGATGCCGACGAGCCCCCAGCCGGTCATGGGGCGAGCTTGGCGCAAGCGCCGCGCCGCGGCCACCATTTAGAACGTTCGTTTGAATCGCGCGCCGCGCGCCGGGTCGGCTCGCTGCCGCGGGAGCACGGCGCCCTCCCCGTCGCTATCCTTGCGGCGTGTCCCACCTCTTCGAGCCCGCGTCGAGCGGCCGCTCCAAGTGCCGGGGCTGCGGCCGGCCCATCCAGCGGGACGAGCTGCGCTTCGGCGAGCGGCTGCCCAACCCGTTCGGGGAAGGCGAGATGACACTATGGTTCCATCCCGCGTGCGCGGCCTACAAGCGGCCCGAGCCGCTGCTTCAGGCCCTCGGCGAAACCACGGCCGGTCAGGTGCCCGACCGTGAGGGACTGGAGCGCGCGGCGCGAAGCAGCCTCGCACACCGGCGCCTCCCGCGGATCGACGGCGCCGAGCGGGCGCCGACCGGGCAGGCCAAGTGCCGGAGCTGCCGCGAGCCCATCGCGCGCGGGAGCTGGCGCATCCGGCTGGTGTTCTACGAAGAGGGCCGCTTCGCGCCCGGCGGCTTCGTGCATCTCGACTGCCGCAAGGCCTACTTCGAGACCGACGACGTCCTGGAGCCCGTGCTCCACTTCAGCCCGGGGCTCAGCGCCGGCGAACGCGAGGAATTGCGCCGCGCATCGGCCGCCGATTCCGCCGGCCCAGCGTCGCCGCCCACCTGAGACTTCCGGCCCCCGGGCGGTCGCGTGCGCCTGCTCCCCTACCTGAAAAGCGCCCTCGCCGTCGCGGTGGTGGGGTCGGCGGCGTACCTGCTGACGCTGCTCGTCCCGCTGCCGCACGTCTCGCCCCTGTTCCTCGCGGCCGTCGTGATGAGCGCCGCGTTCTGGGGGTTGGGCCCCTCGCTGCTCGCCGCCGTGCTGAGCGTCGCCGGCGGCAGCTATTTCTTCTACTCGCCGATCTACAGCTTCCGGGTGGCCAACCCGCAGGATCTCGCCGACCTCGCGGTGTTCGTGCTGGCCGCGGCGGTGACGAGCCGGCTCGCTGCCGGCGTCCGGGCGCAGGCGCTCGACGCGAAGCGCCGGCAAGCGATCATCGGCGGGCTGTACACCTTCAGCGAGCGCCTCGCGGCCAGCGCGAGCGCCGCCGAGGTGAACGCGTCGATCCTGGAGCACCTCGCTCCGGTGCTCGGTCAGCCGATCCATCTCCTGCTCCCCGAGTCCGGGCGCCTGGTCGTGGCCGCCTCGCACGGCGGCGCCGAGCCGGCGCCCGCGGAGCTGCTCGCCGCGGCCGGCCGCGTCGTGGCCGGAAGCGAGGCAACGCTCGCGGGATGGCGCGTGGATCCGCTGTCGACCGCGCAGGGTCTGGTGGGCGTCGTCGCCGCCAGGCAGCCCAAGGACGGCGTCGCCCTGCCGATCGACGCGGACTACGCGCGGGCGCTGCTCGGCCAGGCGGCGATCGCCATCGAGCGGGTGCGGCTCGCCCGGGAGATCGCCGATGCCCGCGTCAAGGCGCAGGGCGAGGCGCTGCGCGAGGCGCTGATCAATTCCGTGTCGCACGAGCTGCAGACGCCGCTGGCCGCGATCCTCGGCTCGGCGACCGCCCTCGAGACGCTCGGCGATCGGGGCGATCCGCACGCGCGGCGGGAGCTGGCAACGACGATCCGCGAAGAGGCCGAGCGCCTCGGCAGCTACATCGGCAACGTGCTCGACCTGACCCGCATCCGCTCCGGCCAGATCGCGCCGCGCCTGGAGCTGGTCGAGCTCTCGGATATCATCGACGCGGCATTGCGCCGCAAGGAGAAGGCGCTCGCCGGCCACGTGCTGCGCGTCGACCTGCCGGCGGACCTTCCGATGCTGCGGCTGGATCTGTTCCTGATGGAGCACGCGGTGGCGAACGTGCTGGACAACGCGGCGAAATATTCGCCCGCGGGCTCGCAGGTGACGATCGCAGCCGCGCTGCAGGATGGCGCGGTCGTGCTGGACGTCACCGACTCCGGGAGCGGCATCCGGGCCGCAGACCGCGAGCGCGTTTTCGACGCGTTCTACAGGGGAGAAGCGCAGCACGGCAGCCCGGCGGCGGGCACCGGCCTCGGCCTCGCCATCTGCCGCGCCTTCGTGGAGGCGAACGGCGGCTCCGCGACCGTGCTCGACGCGGGACACGAGCGCGGCGCCACGGTGCGCCTGCGCCTTCCCGTCCGGACGGGCGCGGACGCCGCGGAACCGGCAAGCGATGACTGAGGTCAGGCCGAAAGTCCTCGTCGTCGACGACGAGCCGCAGATCCGCAAGTTCCTGCGCCTCGGCCTCGAAAGCCACGGCTATGCCGTGCTCGAGGCCGCGACCGCCGATGCCGCGCTGCGCGGCGCGGTCGCCGCGCAGCCGGACCTGGTCGTGCTCGACCTGGGCCTCCCGGACCGCGAAGGGCTCGAGGTGCTGGCCGCGCTGCGCGAGTGGTCGCGCGTGCCGGTCCTCGTGCTGTCGGTGCGCGACCGCGAGGACGAGAAAGTCCGGGCCTTCGATTCCGGAGCCGACGACTATGTCGTCAAGCCGTTCGGCATGGCCGAGCTGCTCGCGCGCATCAAGGCGGCGCTGCGCCGCAGGGTCGAAGCCGAGGCGCCGATGCCGGTGTTCCGCGTCGGCGGGCTGGAGGTCGACCTCGTTCGGCGCATGGTGCGAGTGAACGAGGCGGAGGTACGCCTCTCGCCCAAGCAGTACCGGCTGCTGCAGATCCTGGTCGCCAACGCGGGCAAGGTCGTCACCCACCGCCAGCTGCTGAACGACATCTGGGGTGCGGTGCACCGCGACGACGTCCAGTATCTGCGCGTGTTCGTCCGGAAGCTGCGGGCCCGCATCGAGGCCGATCCTGCGCGGCCGCGCTACCTGCTCACCGAGCTCGGCGTCGGCTATCGCCTGCGCACGCCGGATCAGCTCGCCAGCTCCTCTTGACCGTTTATGCGGCGGCTATGTCGCCGCGGCCCGATGAGCATGGATCGGTAATGCCCTCGCCACGGAGAATCGCGCCAGGAGGCACGATCCATGATCTCTACGAGCGCGATCCTCATCATCGGCGGCATCGTCTGCGTGGTCCTTTCGGTCTTCCTCATGTCGAAGCTGAAGCCGCAGGAAGGCAAACCCCCTTCGGCATGGCTGAAGACGGAGGGCCGGGCCACGAGCGTTGCCCTGGCGGTGTTCCTGCTGTTCATCGCCGGCGGCGCGCTGATGGCGAAGGGCATCTTCGCCTGAGGCGCTGCTAGCGGGCGCACCCCCGACGTCCGCTCGGGGGCTTCTGGAGCAGCATCACCACGGGCGCGGGAAACCCGCCCGCGGTGAAGTTCGTCGGCGGCGCGGACGCGCCCGCCTCCGCGTCAGTCGCGCGCGGGTCCCGAACGATGAACGCGCTGCGATAGCTGCAGACGCCGGGCTTGGGGATCGGTTGCCTGCAACCCCCCGAGGCCAGCTCAGCCTGGCCACTAGCGCCGCACGATCGCGTTCCACTCCGGGTGCTCGGACATGTTCTCGATCAACGCTGCGCGGAAGTCGGGGTCGTCCGCCTTGGTGCGCATCGCGGGCACGAGGACGCCCCGCACCTCCAGGTCGCCCTTGAGCCAGCCCTCGACATCCCGGTAGGTGTAATCCGGCCCGGGCTTCGGCTCGAGATTGCGCGCTTTCAGCTTCGCGAGCCGGGGCGGCAGAGTGTCCCGGAAGGCGGGCGGCATGGCCTCGACGAAGGCGGGTGCGGGACGGTTCCCCAGCCCGGACTTGCGCGAGTACATGCGTCCCGCGCGCACGACGATCCGCTTGGCCGAGCCGCCGGACGGCTCGAGCGCGAAGCCTTCGCCGCTCTCGATGAAGAACTGCGCGCCGTCCGCCGTGACCTGCAGGACGGCGATGCCGGTATTGATCACCAGGTCGAAGAGCGGCGTGTTGATGCGGTGCGGCGGCCCTTGGCCGCGCTTCGGGACCGTGAACTTCACCCAGCCGGTGAGCAGGTAGTGGGGGCCGATGACGGGCTCCTCGCCGCGCCGGTAAGGCAGGTCCGCGAGGAAGCGGGTCTCCGGGCCCAACTGGATCATGCCGCCGTCGTCGATCTCGAGCTGCACCAGCGCCTTCGTCCCGGTCTGGAGGATGTCGGCGTGGCGCAGTCGCACGCCGACCGCCGGCAGGTACCCGCGCGCGCCCGAGATCATGGTGGTCGTGCCCTCGACGAGCGTCACGGTCGCGACGAACTCGTGGGCGGCCGCGAGCAGGGGAAAGAGGAGCGACGCCAGGAAAGCGAGTGCGCCGCGTACGGATAGCGTTGCGCGCAAGCGGATCTCTCGCGGTCGGAAGCCCGCGGCAAGTGCCGTCGGCGGCTTTGCGTCCGACCAACGAGGCTACTGTAGGCGGAGGCCCGCGAGGCTGTCAATCCGGGGCCAACGACCGAAAGCTGCGCCGGCGGGCGGTCCGCGCCGCCTGGCTAGCCCCGGTCGGCGCCGATCGGACGATCGTCCTCGGGCGCGAGCTTCACGCCGCCGGACTGCGCCGCGAGCAGGAGCAGGGCCGAGAAGTCGAGATCGGACCAGCCATGGCCGATCAGGCGCTGCAACTGGTCGCGCACCACCGATCCGAGGGGCAGCGGCACGTCGAGCCCTCGCCCCAGCTCGAGCGCGAGATCCACGTCCCGGCGCATGAGCTGCGGCGTGAACGTGACCGAGAAGTCGAGCTTCACGAAGGCGGGCGTCTTCGCGCGCGAGTACGTCGAGCCCATCGGGCTCACGTTCAGGAACTCGAGGAACGCGCCGCGGCGCATGCCGGCGCGCTGCGCGAGCAGCGTGATTTCGGCGAGCGACTCGGTGACCAGGGCGACATACAGGTTGTGGCAGATCTCGGCGATGCGCGCGAGCTCTCCCTCGCCCGCGTGGACGACGCCCGGACAGATCGCGGCGAGCGCTTCCGCCGCCGCGTCGAAGGCCGCACGCGGGCCGGACGCGACGCAGGCGCCCTTCCCCGCCGCGACGACGTGCGGGTTCCCGCTCACCGGTGCGGCGAGGAACTGCGTGCCGGCGCGGGCGAGCGCCGCGCGGATGTCGGCGGACGACTCGACCGACATGGTCGAGCAGTCGATCAGCGTCCGCGGGCCGCGCCCCGTGCCGAGGAGCCCTTGCTCTCCGGCCAGCAGTCCCATGACGGCGTCGCCGCCGGAAAGCATGGTGAAGACCAGATCCGCCGCGGCGAGGTCGGCGGGCGCGCCGGCGACGCGCACGCCTTCCGACGCGAGCGCCTCGGCCTTCGCGCGCGTGCGGTTGTAGGCGGTGACCGGATAGCCGGCCTGCGCGAGCCGCCGCACCATCGCGGCGCCCATGCGGCCGATCCGATCCAGCCGATGCGCGGCTTGCTCATGACCGCCACAGCCGCCGGCTCGCGATGGCCGCCCCCTCGGCCAGCGCCTTCAGCTTCGCGTCGACGATGTCAGCGTCGATCTTCCCGAACCCGGCATGGGTGCCGAAGCCGCAGTCGCTGCTCGCGAGCACCCGCTCGCGTCCGACGATATCGGCGAACCGGCAGATGCGCTCGGCGACGTACTCGGGATGCTCGACGAAGTTGGACACCGAATCGATCACCCCCGGCAGCAGCACCTTGTCGTCGGGAACTTTCGCCTCCTTGAGGACCGCCCATTCGTGGCCGTGGCGCGGATTGGCGGCCTCGAACGAGATCGCCTGCGGCTTCGCCTTGAGCACGGTGCCGATGATCTGCTGCAGGGGGATGTCGCACACGTGCGGGCCTTCGTAGTTCCCCCAGCAGAGGTGCATGCGGACCCGATCGGCCGGGACGCGCGCGAGCGCATGATTGAGCGCCTCCACGTTCTGGGCCGCCGCCTTCAGGAACGCCGCGTCGCTCTCGCTCGCGAACATGATGTGCCGGCCCATGGCGAGGTCCGGGCAGTCCACCTGCAGCACCAACCCGGCGGCGACGATCGCCTCGTATTCCTCGCGCATCACCTCGGCGAGGGCGCCGAGGTAGGCCTCGTGGCTGGGGTAGTAGCGGTTGGGCTGGAACAGCGCGATCACGCCGGGCGACGCCGCGTTCATGAACGCGTCGACCGGCCGCGCCGCGGCCACCGCCGCCGTCATGTTGGCGATGTCCTTCGCGAGCGGCGCACGGTCCCGGATCGCGACCGGGCCGGTGCAGAGCTGCCGGCGGATGGTCGGCGTCTCCCCGGCGGCGTGGATCTTCTTCATGTAGCGGGGATACATGGCCAGGTCCGCCGGCGGCAGCCGCGGGCTGTCGCCCGAGAAGCCGGTGAAGCGGTCCTTGATGTACGTGGCGTAGCCGATCTTGCTCATCTCGCCGTCGCTCACGACGGCGATTCCGTCCTCGACCTGCTTCTTCACGACGGCGCCGACGGCCGCCGTCATGCAGGCGTCGAAAGCGCCCTGATCGGCGAGCTCGCCCTGCTCCTTCGCCTGCAGCATCGCCCAGACCTCGTCCGAGCGCGGCAGGCTGCCGACGTGGGTGGTCAGGATGCGGTCGGTCGAGAGCTTCATCGGTTCCTCCTTCGTCACTTGGCGGGCGCGTAGGCGAGCTTCGGGAGCCAGGTCGCGAGCCACGGCCACGCGAACACGATGGCGGCGCCGACGAGCTGCAGCGCCATGAACGGAATCGTGCCGCGATAGATCTGCACGAGCGTGACGCCCGGCGGGGCGAGCGCCTTGACGTAGAACAGCGCCGCGCCGACGGGGGGCGAGATGAACGCCGTCTGCAGCACGATCGCGACCAGGATGGTGAACCAGACCGGATCGATGCCGAGCGCCACGACCACCGGGCGCATAAGCGGCATGACGATCAGCGTGATCTCGATCCACTCGAGGAAGAAGCCGAGCAGGAAGATCACGAACAGCATGAAGAGCACGAGCATGCCGGCCTCGCCCGAGACGCCGCCCAGGGCGGCGCCGATCACCTGGTCGCCGCGCACGCCGACGAGCACCACCGAGAAACAGGTGGCCCCGAGGAAGATCGCGAACACGAAGCCGGTCGTGCGGGCGGTGGACTCCGATACCTCGCGCAGCGCCGCGAGGCTCAGGCGGCCGTTGAGCGCGGCCAGCACCGCGGCGCCGAGCGCGCCGACCCCTGCCGCCTCCGCCGGCGTGGCGATCCCCAGGAAGATCGAGCCGAGCACCGCGACGATCAGCGCCACCGGCGGGACGAGCGCGCGCGCGAGGTACAGGGCGAGCCGCCACGCGGGCTGCGCGGCGTCCTCCGGCACCGCGGAGCGCGGCGCATCCTGCGGGCGCACCCAAGCGCGCACCAGAATGTAGCCGGCATACAGCGCCCCGAGCAGCAGCCCGGGCAGCACCGCCCCCATGAACAGATCGCCGACCGGCAGCACCATCTGCTCGGCCATCACGATCAGCATGATGCTCGGCGGGATCAGGATGCCGAGGCATCCCGATGCACCGATGGTGCCGGTCGCCAGCTCCGGGCGGTAGCCGGCGGCGAGCATGGGCCGCAGCGCGAGCGTGCTGAGCAGGATCAGCGAGGCGCCGACCACGCCGGTCGAGGCGGCGAGGATCACGCCGATCAGGGTGACCGCGATCGCAAGACCGCCGGGAGCGCGCGAGAGCGCGCGGCGCAGCGCCGCCATCAGCGATTCGGCGACGCCGCTGCGCTCGAGCACGTAGCCCATGAAGATGAAGAGCGGCACCGAGACGAGACCGGTGTCGCTCATCACGCCCCAGATGCGGTTCAGCACCAGCCCCAGGTAGTTGACGTTCACGCCGATCTCGATGCCGAAGGCGCCGAGCACCGACCCGAGGACCGCGATCAGCATCCCGGTGCCGCCGAGCACGAACGCGACCGGATAGCCGGTGAAGAGGAGCGCCGCGAAGACCGCGCACATCAGCAGGACGACCGCCTCGGGGCTCATCGGTCGGTCTCGCCGTCGGCGCGCGCCGTGAGCCTCAGCCAGGAGCGGATCGCGACCGCCACGCCCTGGGCCGCGAGCAGCACCAGTGCTGCGAGCAGCACGAACTTGAGGACGTAGCGCGCGGGAAGGCCGCCCGGCATCTCCGAGCGCTCGGCGTACGCCCAGGACTGCCAGAAGAAGTCGATCGCGTAGTAGGCGAGGATCAGCGCGAAGGGGACGAGCAGCCCGAGCGTGCCGAAGAGCTCGACCCACGCCCGCGTGCGCGCGGTCCAGTTCGCGTGCAGCAGATCGACGCGCACGTGCTGGTCGGCGACGTAGGTGTATCCCCAGGCGAGCAGGAAGGCCGCCGCGTAGACGTGCCAGTGCAGCTCTTCCAGCTCGATCAGGTTGAGCCCGAACACGTAGCGCAGCACCACGTGCACGAGCACCAGCACGACGAGCGCCGGGTACAGCCAGGCGACGGCCCGGCCGATGCCGGTGTTCGCCGCCTCGACCGCGCCCGCGATCCGCTCGAGCCGAGCGCGCTGAATCACGCCGGACTCCCGGCGGAGCGGCTCCTCAGCGCGGCACCGCGATGTCGCTCCAGGCCGCCACCCGCGCCCGGAACGCGTTCATCGAGTCGAGCACCTTCTTGAAGGTCGCGTCCTTCGCCGCCTGCTCGGCGAGCACCTCTTCGGAGGCCTTGCGGAAGGCGGCGAGCTGCTCGGGCGTCCAGACGTGGACGGTGACCCCCTGCTCCTTGAAGAACGCCATCGCCTCGGCCTGCGCCGCGAGCGAGCGCGCCAGCATCCAGCGCGCGGCGTCGCCGCACACCGTCTCGATCAGCGCGCGCTGCGAATCGGTCAGCGCGTCCCAGCGGCTCTTCCCGACCAGGAACTCCTGGAACGTTCCCGGCTGGTGCCAGCCCGGGAAGTAGTAGTGCTTGGCGACCTTGTAGAAGCCGAGGCCGCGGTCGATCGAGGGCAGCGAGAACTCGGTGGCGTCGATCACGCCGCGCTCGAGGTTCATGAAGATCTCGCCGGCCGGGGTCATCGTCGGCGAGACGCCGAACTTCTTCAGCACTTCCCCGCCGAGCCCCGCATAGCGGATCTTCATGCCGCGCAGGTCCTCGAGCCTCGTGATCGGCTTGCGGAACCAGCCCGAAGCCTCCGCCGGCAGCAGGCCGCACGGCAGGGGCACGACGTTGTGCGGGGCGTACAGCTCGCGCCAGAGCGCGAGGCCGCCGCCCTCGTGCATCCAGGCCATGTACGTGACCGGATCCGGGCCGAACGGCACCGAGCCGAACAGGTTCGCCGCCGGAATCTTGCCGGCCTGGAAGCCCGGCCAGCCGTAGCCGGTCTCGATGCGGCCCGCCGACACGGCGTCGAAGATCTGCGGCGGCGGCACCATCACCCCGGGATCCAGGTAGCGCAACGTGATCGTTCCGCCCGAGGCGGTCGCCAGCAGCTCGGTGAAGCGCTTGGCGCTCTCCCCGATCACCGACAGCGTCGGCACGTAGCCGCTCTGCATGTTCCACGCGATGCGCTGCTGCGCGCCCGCGCCGCAGGCAATCAGGAGCGCAACCGCGCCGGCGAGGGCCGCTGCCGCCGGCCGCATCGGTAGGCTCGTCATGTGGTCCTCCTCCCTTTCGATTCGATGGTTACTTGTGGTGCACGATGAAGCCGTGCTCGTCGAGGCTCACGCCGTGGCGCTTCGCCTCGTCGAGCACCTCCGGAGCCCAGATCACCTTGCCCGAGTCGTTGCCGCCGATGATGGCGACCATCATCGCGTCCTGGTCGCCGACGTTGCGGAAGTTGCGGTGCACGCCGGGCGGGATGGAGATCACGTCGTAGGGCTCGAGGATCGCCTCCTCCTCGCCGTGCTCGCCCCAGCAGATCTTCCATTTGCCGGTGAGCGGAATGAAGACTTCGACCGTCTCGTGATCGTGCAGCGCGTTGCCGTTACCCGGCTTGCAGCGGACGTAGGTCACGTTGAAGCCGTCGGTGGCGACGATCGCCGGGCGCAGGCTCGGGTCCTCGAGCACCCCGGGTCCGATCACCGGCACGAGCTCGCGCTCGTTGCCGGGGATGTAGGTGTCGAGATGGCCGTGCGACGAGAACTCGAGCGCCTTGAAGTGGGCGATGCGATTGCGCACGTTCGGGACCGGCGCGCGGGGCGGCGCGCTCGATTTGCTGGTCATTGGCGAGCTCCTGGACTCGGCGCGGGAGCGGGGACGCTAGCAGAGCGGTTCGCCACTTGTCAAACAAATGGCCGCGCGCCGCCAAGTTGACAGACAACTTTCCGGCGCCCTAGCATGCCGGCATGGAACCCGCGCACCTCAAGGCGACGCTCGGCGACCGGCTCTACGACCGCATCTCCAAGCTGATCATCGACGGCACGTTCGCCGACGGCGCCAAGCTGCCGACCGAAGCCGAGCTCGGCCGCCGGTTCGGCGCCTCGCGGCCGGTGGTGCGCGAGGCGCTGGCGCGGCTGCGCGCGAACCACGTCATCGCCTCGCGGCGGGGCTCGGGCAGCTTCGTGCAGCGGCTGCCGGCCGCGCCGCGGATGAGCTTCGCGCCGCTCGGCAGCATCGCGGAGCTGGATCGCTGGTACGAGTTCCGCGCGGTGATCGAATCGGAAGCAGCGTACCTCGCGGCCAAGCGGCGCGACGCGGCGGCGCTCGCGCGCATCCGCGGCGCGCTGCGCGCCTACGACCGTGCCATCGCCCGTGGACGCGGCAGCGACGACGCCGACTTCGCCTTCCACATGGCGGTGGCCGAGGCGAGCATGAACGCGTTCTTCGTTGAGACCGTGTCCTCGGTGCGCAACCAGATCCTGTTCAGCGTGAGCCTCGCGCGGAGCCTCACCTGGCTGAAACCGGCAGCGGGCCGCCGTACCGTGCAGGCCGAGCACACCGCCGTCTTCGAGGCGATCCGCGCGCGCAAGTCGGACCGGGCGCGCGACGCGATGCGCCGGCACATCGACAACGTGCGGAGCCGCGTGTTCGAGGGCCGGGCCGCCGGCGACTGAGCGCGCCGGATCGCGCGCCGTCCGGCGATCAGGCGACCGGCGCGACGTCCAGACGCACCGCGATGCCGGCGAGATCCGGGCGGGGCGCCGGGTAGCGCCGCAGCACCTCCGGGTCGTGCCCCGGCACGACGTGATCGGGCGAGCCCGCAGCCGCGAAGAGCCGCTCCCAGCCCTGGATCATGTCGCCGACGCTGAACACCGTCGGGTAGGGGCGCCGCTCCAGCATGTTCGCGTAGTAGTGGCTCGCGTCGGAGGCGACGACGACCCAGCCGCGCCGGGTGTGGACGCGGACGAACTGGAGGCCCATCGTGTGGCCGCCTACCAGGTGCACCGAGATCCCGGGCGCGAGCTCGGCGTCGCCGTCGCAGAACGCGACCCGGCCGTCGTGGACCGCCCGCACCATGCCGGCCACGTTCTCGACGTCGAACGAATGGCGCAGGAAGCCGGCGCGCATGTGCCGTCCGGTCACGAACTGCAGCTCGCGGTCCTGGACGTGGAAAGTCGCCGCCGGGAAGCGATCGAAGTTGCCGGCGTGGTCGTAGTGCAGGTGCGTGAGGATCACGTCCGGCACCTCCGCCGCGTCCACGTCCAGCATGGCAAGGCCCGCGGTGGGACAGCGGACGAACTCGCGGCTGCGCCGCGCCGCCGCTTCCGCGTTGAACCCGGTGTCGATCACCAACGTGCGCTCGGCGCACCGCGCGAGCCACACGACGTAATCCATCGGCATCGGCCCGTCGTGCGGATCGCCGCCGATGAAGTTCGCGCTTCGCCGCCGCTCGTGGTGCGCGTACTTGACTGCGTAGAGCTCGTAGGCGGGAGGGGCCATGACCGGACCGGGCGGAGTGTAACGTGCGCGCTTCCCGCCCCTCCCCGGCTTGCGGCGAGTCCCGATCGCGGCCCGGCCGGCTTTACTCTGCGCGCGCGCTGTGAAACGATCAACGCGCATCCAGCGGTGGCGGGAAGAGGCGCGTGAATATCGAGGGCGGCACGGATCCCGGCGCGGTGACGGCGCGGCTCGCCGCATTCGTGGCCGACTCGCGGTGGGAGGACATTCCCGAGGGCGTGCTCCATCAGGCCAAGCGGACGCTGCTCAACGGCCTCGGCGCCGCCTTCGGCGGCTGCCGCGACGCCGCGGTCGAGCATGCGCTCGCCGTCCTGCGGCCCTTTTCCGGTCCGGCCGAAGCGACGGTCATCGGGCGGAGCGAGCGCGCCGACGCGCTCACGGCGGCGTTCGTCAACGCGGTCAGCACGAACGTGCTCGACTTCGACGACACGCATCTTCCCACCATCATCCATCCCGCGGCGCCGGTCGCGCCGGCGCTGCTCGCGCTCGCCGAGCGGAGGCGCTGCAGCGGCCGCCGCTTCCTGCACGCGCTGATCCTCGGCGTCGAGGCGGAGTGCCGGATCGGCAACGCGGTCTCGCCGTGGCACTACGCCCACGGCTGGCACATTACGAGCACGTGCGGCGTGATCGGCGCCGCGGTGGCCGTCGGGAAGCTGCTCGCGCTCGATGCGCAACGCCTGGTCTGGGCGATCGGCCTCGGCGCGAACCAGGCGTGCGGGCTGGTGGAGAGCCTCGGCAGCATGGCGAAGAGCGTGAGCGTCGGCAACGCGCCGCGCAACGGCATCCTCGCGGCGCTGCTCGCCGAGCGCGGCTTCACCGCCTCGCCCGCGACCCTCGAGGGAGAGCGCGGCTTCGCGCGGGTCATGGGAGAGAATGCGGACCTGTCGGCGATCGACCGCGACCTCGGCGCCGTTTGGGAAAGCGCGAAGAACACCTACAAGCCCTATCCCTGCGGGATCGTGCTGCATCCGGTCATCGATGCCTTGCTCGAGCTGCGCGCTCGCCACGCGCCCCACCCCGAGACCGTCGAGCGCGTAACGGTGCGCGCCCATCCCCTGCTCCGCCAGCGCACCGACCGGAGGCGGCCGCGCGCGGGGCGGGAGGCGAGCGTGAGCCTCCAGCACACCGTCGCGGTGTGCCTCATCTACGGGCGGGCGGGAGTGGCGGAGTACACCGACGACCGCGTCGCCGAGCCCGCCGTCCAGGCGCTCGGCGACCGAGTCGAGGTGCAAGAGGATCCCGCGATTCCAGTCGGGGCCGCCGCCGTGTCGCTGCGCACCCGCGACGGCCGGACGCTCGCGCTCGAGGTCGCGCACGCGCTCGGCAGCCCCGGCCGTCCGATGACCGATGCGCAGATCGAGGCGAAGGTCCGGGAGCACGCCGCGGTGACCGCCCCGGGCGTCGCCGTCGATCGCCTGATCGACGCGGTCTGGACCCTGGATCGCGCCGACGACGCCGCCGAGGTCGCGCGGCTGTCGGCTTCCGGCACGAGCGCCTGACCGGACGCGGCGGGCGTCGGATCGCGGCGGCCGCGCAGGCCACACCTCAAACAAGGCGTCGCTACACTTTGGAAGCGCTCCTGTCCCCCCAAGGCGGGCTGGCCGCCGTCGCGATCGCGAGCTTTCTCGCCGCGACGCTGGTGCCGCTGCCTTCCGAGGCGGCGTTCTACGGCTACCTGAAGCTGCATCCCGATCAGACGGCCGTGGCGATCGCCGTCGCCACCGCGGGGAACACCGCCGGCGGCATGACCACTTACCTGATCGGGCGCCTCCTGCCGGAACGCACCAAGGCGAAGCTCGATCCGCGCGCCCTCGCATGGCTGCAGCGCTACGGGAGTCCCGCGACGTTCTTCGCGTGGCTGCCGATCGTCGGGGATGCGCTCTGCGCGGCCGCGGGCTGGCTGCGAGTGAGCTGGATCGCCGCCCTCGGCTTCATGGCGGCGGGAAGGTTGCTGCGGTATCTCGTCGTCGCGACCCTGTAGACACCCGCTCAGGAGCGCAGCACCCGCCCCGCGGCGGCGCCGGTGAGCGCGTCGCGCTCCCAGGTGACTTCGCCGTTGACCAGGGTGAACTCGACGCCTTTCGAGCGCATCACCATCCGCTTCGCGCCGCCGGGAAGGTCGTGACGCCGTTCGGGCCGGCCCGCCGAGCCGATGGCCGCGGGATCGAAGATCACCACGTCGGCGGCAAGCCCGGGTTGCAGGCGACCGCGGTCCTTGATGCCGAAGAAGTCCGCCGGGTCCGACGTCATGCGCCGCACCCCTTCCTCGAGAGTGAGCGCCTTTCGCTCCCGCACCCAGGTGCCCAGCACGTAGCTCGGATAGCCGGCGTCGCACAGCATGTCGAGGTGCGCGCCGCCGTCGCCGAGCCCGAGCAGCACGGTGCGATCGTTCAGGATCTCGGTCATCCGGTCGATGCGGGTGTTGAACGAGGCCATAGTGAACTCGGTGTCGAGATCGTCCGCCAGCGTGAGGTCGAGCAAGGCGTCGACGCCGTCCTTGCCCTGCGCGGCGGCGATCTCGGCCACCGTCCGGCCCTCGAGATGCTTCAGCGCCGGGTTCCGGACCTCGTGCAGCGTGATGCGCGCCCAGTTGCCGAACGTGGCCGGCCGCTTCAACTCCTCGCGGAACGCGTCCCGGAAAGCGGGGTCCCGGTAGACCGCCGCTTGAGCCTCTTTCGACTTGTCCTCGAACACGCGCTTCCACGAGGGGAAGGCGGCGAAGGAGAAGGGGCTGCGCATGTTGATCTCACGCGTGAGGGGCAGCGGCGAGGTCTGTGGACGTGCGCCGCGGGCGATCATCGGCGCGGCCTTGCGCAGCGAGGTGCGCAGCGCCTCCGGCAGGTCGTCGCGGTCGAACATCGCAATGAAGGTGATCGGCCGCGCACTCTCGTCGAGCAGCAAGTCGAGCAGCTCGAGCTCCGGCTCTTCCAGGACCGCGATCTGGCGCGTCACGGCGATCTCGATCGCGCCCTTGCCGCGCTCCTTCAGCGCGTTGCAATAGGCCTTGAGCTCCGCGCGGCTGGCATTGCGGCAGGCGAGCGGGCGGCCCTGGTAGCCCAGATGCTGGTTGAGCAGAGTGCTCGAGAAGCCGAACGCGCCCGCGTCGATCGCTTCCCCGAGCAGCGCCTTGATCTGCGCGGTCTCCGCCTCGCTCGCCGCGCGATCCATCGATGCCTCGCCCATGACGTAGTGGCGGAACGGCGTCAACGGCGCCAGAAAGGCGAGGTTGAGCGCGGGCCGGCGGCGCGCCGCGGCCGTCATGTACTGGGGAAAGCTTTCCCATTCCCAGGTGATTCCCGCCGCGAGCACCTCGAAGGGGATGGCCTCGACGTTGACCAGGTCGAGCATCGCGATCTCGCGCGCCTCCGGGCGGCAGGGCGCGATGCCGACGCCGCAGTTCCCCATCACCACCGAGGTCACGCCGTGCCAGGAGGAAGGCGTCAGCGCCCCATCCCAGCAGATCTGCGCGTCGTAGTGCGTATGCGGATCGATGAAGCCGGGGGACACGACGAGATCGGTCGCGTCGATGACCCGGCGGGCGGAGTCCTGCGACAGGTCGCCGATCTCCGCGATTCTTCCAGCGGCAATCGCGACGTCGGCGCGCCGCGCCGGCGCGCCGGTGCCGTCGACGAGCCGGCCGTGCTTGATCAGGAGGTCGTAGGTCATCGGCGCCGCATGATACCGCCGCCTAAACGGGCTCGGTGCGCGGGCGGCGCGGGCTGAGACGCCAACTCGCCGCTCCTCCCACGCGGGCGGGAAAAGCCCTCGCTGTTCCTGTTCTGGCCGGCTTGACGCCTGCGGCCAAGTCGCTGTCCGACGCGGACAAGGGCATTCGCGCGGTTCGTCCCTAGACTCACCGGAGTCGCGCCGCGCAGCGCGTGCGCGTCATCAAGGAGTCATCGTGCGAAAGATCGAAGCGTTGATCGCCGCCGCGCTCACCGTCGCCGCGCTGTGGAGCGTGCAGGCGGCGGCTGGAAACTGGTTCGCCTTCGCGGGCGGACCGATCGAGCGGATGCAGGCGGAGGATCTGCGGCTCGCCCGCGCCGCCCTCCAGCGCGCGCTCGCGACGGGCGACGAGGGGGAAGCGTTCGGCTGGGCGAACTCGCGAACCGGAGCGCACGGGTCCGTGACCGTGCTCGCGGCGAGGCTCGATCCAGGCGGCCCGTGCCGCCGGCTCGCGATCGCGATGGCGGCGCAAGCGGTCGAGGAGCGCGGTGTCTGGACGTTCTGCCGCGTCGGCGGTGCCTGGACCCTCGGTCCACCCGATCGGCCAGCGGCGGGCGACTCGCTCTCGCCGACGCCGGACTAGCTCACCCGCTGCAACTTCTGCAGCGAACGCATGCGCCACGGGATCGCCTTGCCCGGGAAGAGGCGCGGATACTCGGTGTAGCTGACCTCGCCCACGTAGATGTCGCCGCGCGAGTCGACCGCGAGCCCGTGCGGCGCGACGAACCTGCCGATCTCGAGGCCGGGCCCCGCCTCGCCGCCGAGCCGCGCGACGAGCCGGCCGTCGCCATCGACGATCGACAGGCGCGGCCCGATGTTCGGGTGATCGCGGTTCACCGCCATCCCCGGCCCGAGCTCGCCGATGATGAACTCCACCTTCGGCTTGCGGCAGCAGTACAGGCCGCACGGCCGGTGCATGTTGACCCACTGCGTCTCGTAGCGGCCGTTGCCGTCGAACACCTGGACGCGATGGTTCTCGCGGTCGGCCACGTAGACCCAGCCTTCCCGGTCGGTGGCGATGTTGTGCGCGATGTTGAACTGGCCGGGGTCGGTGCCGGGCTCGCCCCACGACAGGAGCAGCTTGCCGTCCGGCGAGAACTTGTGCACGCGCGCGTTGCCGTAACCGTCGCTCACGTAGATCTCGCCCTTCGGCGAGAGGGCGGTGTGCGTGCAGCGGTGGAACGGGTCGCCGCTCATGTACGGCGCGGGCTTGCCGGGAACGCCGATCTCGAGCAGCACCTTGCCCTCGGTGGTGCACTTGCGCACGAAGTGGCCGCCGTCGTCGGTGCAGTAGAGGATGTCGTCCGCGTCGATGTCCAGGCCGTGCGCGCGCGAAAACGCGCCCTCTCCCCAGGAGCGGAGACAATTGCCGTCGCGGTCGAACACGATCATCGGATGCTCGCCGCGGTTGAACGCGTAGACGCGGTCCTTGCTGTCGACCGCGACCGCGGCGACGTCCTTGAACTCCCACCCCTCGGGCAGCTTCGCCCAGTCCTCCACCACGCGGTAGCGGTGCTCGCCGCCGCCCAGGATCGTCGTCACCGGAGGCCTCCCTTCGATTGGTCGAATGGAATGCGTGCGCGAGCGTAGCATGCCGTACCCGATGCGCCGAGGGCGGACGACCGGCGCGCCGAGTCCGCGCTCGCGGGAGACGGCGGGCGCCCGCCCTACTTCCGGATCGACTTGCGCAGCGCGTCGATCCGGTCCGACGCGGTACTCGGCAGGAACCGTTGCGGGTGGTCGGCGCGATAGAGGCCGCTCGCCCCCGGCGCGCGGACCCGCAGGAGCCACAGCCCCTTCTGGCCCCGCCGGTACACGAGGTCGGTGCTGGAGCGAGGCCCGCGCGACGGGCAGCTCGAGCAGGACGTGGGTGGCGCCGCTCGCGCCCTTGAGGACCTCGCTCACTTGGAGGATGCCGAGCTCGAGCTCGAGCTTGGCGTCCCGCAACGACATGCTGGTATATCCGACGAGCTCGGCCATCACGATCAGGTCCGACTCCCGGACCAGCTCTTCGTCGGTCATCTTCGCCCACATGGCGTGCGCGCTAGGCAGAATCGCGAGCGCGCCCGCCAGGAGCAGGAGCAGGATCCCCCCGGGGGCGTGACGCGGCGCGCGCTTCATGGGGCATGCTCGAGAAGTCCCAGCGAGCGGCGGTCCTCCTCGGCCGGGCCGGAAGACTGCTCCGGACGGCGGTCCGGTCCCGGCGTTAAGTCCCGTTCGGCCGCGTCGCAGCCGCCTAAAAGCGCACCCGATCCGTCTCGGTCAGGATGCCGATTAACCCCCGCCAAGGAGCGCCGTGCTCTTTCGCCCTCCCCGCCGCGCCGGTCCGGCCTTGACCGGCGGCCAACCGGATTCGGGACGCACGCGCTTGTACCAATCGAGGATCTGCTCGCCGGTCCACACCACGGCGTCGGCGCGGCGACAGACGTGCTCCAGGATGCGGCGCACGTGCTTGACCCGGTGCGGCACGCCCATGATGTAGGGGTGCATGGTGAAGCACATCACGCGCGAGGAGCCGTCGGCGGCGTCGGCGAGCAGCTGGTCGAACTGGTCGATCGCGCGATCGGCGTACTCGGTGGCGCGATGCCCCTGGATCAGCAGCATCGCGAGGTCGTTCAGCTCCTGCGTGTACGGCAGGCTGACCAGCGTGCCGCGCTTGGTGCGGAGATCGACCGGCTGGTCGTCGAGCACCCAGTCGGCGACGTACTCGAACCCGGCCTCGGCGAGCCAGTCGACCGTGTCGTGCGTCTCGGCGAGCGCCGGCCCCAGCCAGCCTTTCGGCGGCCGGCCGGCATGCTCCTGCAGGCGCTTGAAGACGCGCTTGATCATCTTGCGCTGGTCGGGCACCGCCGGCAGGGCGCGCTGGATCCAGCCGTGCCCGACGAGGTCCCAGCCCGACGCGAGGCAGGCGTCGACGATCTGCGGATAGACGTCGCAGACCGAGCCGTTGATCACGAGCGAGCCGGCGACGCCGAACTCGTCGAAGATCTTCTTCATCCGCCAGAACGCGACCCGGTTGCCGTACTCGTGCCAGGCCCAGTTCGGGATGTCGGGCACGCTGCGCGCCACGCCGCCCGGCGGGTTGACGATCGTGCGGGGCATCGGCTGATCGATCACCCAGTTCTCGACGTTGATGCACGGCCACACCGCCACGCGGGCGCCCCCGGGCAGCGGCAGCGGCGGCCGCTCGGTGATCGGCACGAAGTCGAGACGGTCGGTCGGCCATTCGAGCTTCATCTCACTCCCCTCCGGACGGTGGACTTCCGATCGGGGACGGTATCAGAAAGACGCCGCGAAGCGCGCCGGTCGGCGCTCGGGGAGGCTCGCCGCCGCGGACGGAGTACGATTGTTCGAAGAGCCGCGGCGGGAGGAGGAGCCATGCTGATCGAGCGCGATTTGCCGGTGCCGATGGACGACGGGTTGATCCTGCGCGCCGATGTCTACCGGCCGGATACGACGGCGCCGGTGCCGGTGATCATGACGCACGGGCCGTACGGGAAGGGCGTCAGGTGGCAGGAGCACTACAAGCTCATGTGGGACTGGCTGGCCGCCGAGCATCCCGACCTCCTGCCGGGCTCCGAGCGCCGCTATCTCACCTGGGAGACGGTCGACCCGGAGCTCTGGGTGCCGTGGGGCTACGCGGTGGTGCGCGTCGACTCGCGCGGGGCGGGCCGCTCGCCGGGCTACCTCGACATCTTCTCGCCGCGCGAGACGCGCGATTACTACCACGCGATCGAGTGGGCGGGCACGCGGCCCTGGTCGAACGGCAAGGTGGGGCTGAACGGCATCTCGTACTACGCGATCAACCAGTGGCACGTCGCCACGCTGCAGCCGCCGCACCTGACCGCCATGGTCGCCTGGGAAGGGGCCGCCGACATGTACCGCGAGTGGTACCGGCACGGCGGCATCCTCTCCAACAAGTTCATGGAGGCGTGGTTTCCGCGCCAGGTGCTCGCCATCCAGCACGGCAATCCCAAGGCGCCGCGCGACCACTGGCTTAACGAGTCCTCGGCCGGGCCGGCGGAGCTCTTCGAGGAGGCGCTCGCGGCCAACTACTGCGACACGCTCGCCAACGCCCGCGCGCGCGAGATGGACGACGCGTGGTATCGCGACCGCTCGCCCGACTGGTCGAAGGTGATCACGCCGTTCCTGAGCGCCGCGAGCTGGGCCGGCTTCGGCCTGCACCCGCGCGGCAACTTCGAGGCCTTCACCCAGGCCGCCGCCGGGCAGAAGTGGCTCGACGGCCATCCCGGGCGCCACGAGGAATGGTTCTATCTGAAGTACGGCATGGATCTGCAGAAGCGCTTCTTCGACCACTTCCTCAAGGGCGCCGAGAACGGCTGGGACAAGGAGCCGCGCGTGTGGCTCAACCTGCGCCGCCCCTTCAGCAAGGAGTTCGAGCTCCGCAAGGAGAACGAGTGGCCGCTCGCCGGAACGCAGTGGACCAGGCTCTTCCTCGACGCGAAGGCGGGCGCGCTTGACTGGCGCGCCCCGGCCGCCGCGGGCAGCGCGACCTTCGCCGCCATGGGCGACGGCATTCGCTGGCAGTCGCCGCCGCTCGAGCGGGAGACCGAGCTCACCGGCCCGATGGCCCTCAAGCTCTGGCTCTCCTCGTCGACGATCGACGCCGATCTCTTCGTGACGGTCATGGCGTTCGCGCCCGACGGCCGCGAGGTGAGCTTCCAGGGGACCGTCGATCCGAACACGCCGCTCGCGCAAGGCTGGCTGCGGGCGTCGCACCGCAAGCTCGATGCGCGAAAGTCGCTGCCGTATCGGCCGTACCACGCCCACGACGACAAGTGGCCGCTGCGGCCCGGCCAGGTGTACGAGGTCGACGTCGAGATCTGGCCGATGTGCATCGTGCTGCCGGCGGGCTACCGGATCGCGGTGAACATCGCCGGCAAGGACTTCGAGCGGCCCGGCGGCGACGCGAACCCGGCCTTCCGCTCGCGCGGCTCGGGTCCCTGGCTCCACGACGACCCGCACGACCGCCCGGCCGACATCTTCAGCGGCCAGACGACGTTGCACACCGGGCCCGGTCGCGAGGCCTTCCTGCTGCTGCCGGTCATCCCGCCGCGACGCTAGCGGCCGCGATGCTCGACCTCGCGATTCGCGGCGCGACGTTGTACGACGGCACGGGCGTGCCGGCGCGCCGCGCCGACGTCGGCGTGCGCGACGGTCGCGTCGTCGCGGTGGGCGCCCTGGCGGAGGGCGCGCGCGAGACCGTGGATGCCGGCGGCCTCGCGCTCGCGCCGGGGATCATCGACGTCCACACGCACTACGACGCGCAGGTCACCTGGGATCCGACGCTGTCCCCCTCGCCCTCGCTCGGCGTCACGACCGTGGTCATGGGCAACTGCGGCTTCGGGATCGCGCCCTGCCCGCCCGCGCATCGCGAGCTGCTGCTCAAGAACCTCTCGGTCGTCGAAGGGATGGACCTCGACGCGCTGCTCGCCGGGACGCAGTGGGATTTCGAGACCTTCCCGGAGTATCTAGAGTCGCTGCGGCGGCGGCGACCGTTCGCGAACGTCGCCGTGCTCGCGCAGCACTCGACGATCCGGACGGCGGTCATGGGTGAGGCCGCGTGCGAGCGCAAGGCGCCGACGGCGGCGGAGCTCGCAAGCATGCGCGAGCTCGTCCGGGGCGCCCTCCGCGCCGGCGCGATCGGCTTCGCGTCGTCGTTCTCGCCCAACCACAGCGGCTGGGGCGCGCGCCCCATGCCCTCGACGCTCGCCGCGGACGAGGAGCTCGACGCGCTCACCGGGGTGCTGCGCGAGGAGGCGCGCGGCATGTTCGTGTCGGCCACCGGCCCGCGCGCGACCCCGGAATACATGGAGCGGATCGCGGCAGCCACCGGGCGGCCGGCGTTCATCGTGACGGTCCTCACGATGTACAACGACGCCCACCCCGGTCGGGCGCTCGAATACTACGAGCGCTGCCGCGCGGCGATCGGTCGCGGTCACGAGGTGTACATCCACGCGAGCTGCCAGCCGCTCTCGTTCGACTTCACGCTCCGCGACCCATACGTCCTCTACAGCCTCGACGCGTTCGCGCGCGTCAAGCAGGCGGCGAAGTCGGACCTCCCGGGCGTGTACGGCGATCCGTCGTTCCGCGCGGCGTTCCGAGTGGAGCTCTCCCGCCCCAAAGCGGGCGTCCTCTTCTCGGGCGATTGGACCAAGATCGAGATCGGACAGGCGACGAGCGAGACGACCCGGGCGCTCGAGGGTCGCACGATCGCCGACCTCGCGCGCGAATCCGGCCGCGACCCGGTGGACGTGCTGCTGGACGCGGCGCTCGCCGACGGGCTCGACACGGTCTTCGTCGGCAAGTTCTTCAACAGCGACGACGACGGCGTCCAGCCGCTCCTGCAGCACCCGGCGGGCGTCGTGGCGCTGTCCGATGCCGGCGCGCACTTGCAGTTCCTGTGCGACGCCGGTTTCGGCCTCCACTTCCTCGGTCACTGGGTGCGCGAGCGGCGCGCGTTCAGCCTTGAGGAGGGCGTGCGGCGGCTCACCAGCGATCCGGCGCGCAAGTACCGCATCGCCGAGCGCGGCCGCATCGCGCCCGGGGCGTGGGCCGACCTGCTGCTCTTCGATCCGGCGACGGTCGGCATCTCGAAGCTCGAACGGCGGCGCGATCTTCCCGGCGGCGGGACGCGCATGATCCGCCGCCCGCGCGGCGTGCACGGCGTGTGGGTGAACGGCCGGCGGGTGTTCGACGGCGAGCGCTACGCGCCGCTCGACTGCGGGCCCGGCCAGGTGCTGGATCGCTTCGCGGCCTGAGCTCCGGACGCGGTCAGCCCCCGGCGGCCATCGCCCGCTGCGCCGCGCGGCGGTGGATCAAGCCCAGCAGCAGGCCGAAGAGCGTGTACTGCAGGAACCCCGCGACGACCTCCACCGCGATCCAGGGCCCGATCGCCGGCACGGCGTACTTGCCCGCCTCGGCGAGCGCGATGTAGCTCACCAGGAACGCGCCCATGAGCCATGCGAACCGGAGCGCGTGCCACAGCGACCGACCGGCGCCCTCGAGGCGCGGATAGAGCCACGCCATGACGAGCCCCTGGACGATCATCGAGGCGAAGCCCATGGGAACGATGGGTTCGGCCCGCAGATACCCCAGCCGGGCGTAGTGCTCGGCGTTGATGCCGAAATGCGAAGTCGCCTGGACGGCGAAGGTCGCGGCGATGTAGGCCACGACGGTCAGGGCCGCGCGCTGCATGTGGACCTCCCGGGGACGCCGCCGCTCGATTGCGGTTTGCAATCATTCTAGCCCTGCTCGCTTGTAATATGCAAGCGGTTTTGCGGGGCTGCCCGCCGGGTGCCTAGGCGTCTGATCGAGCGGCGGAAACTCCGCGCGCCCGAGCATTTTGCAAACTTGGTCCCGATCCTCAGGCGATGCCCAGCAGGCGCAGGCAATTTCCGGCGGCGACGGCGTTCTGCTCGGCGTCCGAAAGTTTCGCCTGCCGCATCGCATCGACCAGCGCGCCGCGCAGAGGCCCGTCGTTGATCGGCCAGTCGCTGCCGGCGAGCACATTGCCGGCGCCCAGCAGATCGACCCCGGCGCGAAGCAATGCCGGGTGAGCGATCGTCGTGTCGATGAAGACGTGCTTGCGCAGCACGTCGATCGTTCCGGAGCGCAGGAGGCTTTGGCTCGAGAGGCCGGCGGCCATTGCCACGCCGCCGAGCGCGAGCGCCGTCACGACGACGCCGGGCAGCTGCGAGAACACCCCGCCTTCGACCAGAGCGATCAGGGCTGCGGAGTTCGCCGTACCGCGTGCGAACAGCGCTCCAACGGGCCCGTAGCGAGCCATCTGGCGGGTGAGCGGCTGCGGCGCCACGGGGTGCACGAAGACCGGCACGCCCACCCGCGCGGCGACTTCCAGCGTGGGGCGCGCCTGGGGCGCGTCCATCATGACGTCGCCCCGCGCGCAATCCACGAACAGGCCGCGCAAGCCGAGGTCGCGGACGGCGCGCTCCGCCTCGCGCGCGGAGCGCTCGCCGTCGTACGCATCTACCGACGCCAGGCCGTAAATGCGGCCGGGATGGCGCGCGACCAGTCCTGCAAGCTCATCGTTCATCGCCATGATGGTCGCGTCCGGCACGCTGCCCTCCGCATCCGCGATCAGAGCGGCGGGGATGTTGACGACGCGCGCGCTTATGTCCCCATCGCGGATGTCCCTCAACAGCAGGGTCTCGTCCGACAATCTGCGTGCAATCGCGTCCCAGCGGGCACGCTGGCTCGCCGGCGCGGTCTTTGCGGCGGTCAGCTCGAACCGCGCCGGAATGTGGTGGTTGTGAAAGTCGACGATCTCGAGACGGGCGTGAGCTCGATCCATTTTCGATCTCCTTCCGAGCCCGGCCGCGCTAGTGATCCGCGCACGGCGCCGCCCTGACGTAGGCGGAGCGCTGATCCGGCGCGAAGTCGATGGCGAAGCCGCCCGCGGGCCCGCGCGCGCAGAGCCCGGTCAGGCGATCGGCCTTCTGCGAGGCGATGCGCTGCCGCACGGCGAGCCCGCACGCGTTCGGGATCGGGTCGGAGAGGGCGATCTTCTGGCCTCTCCTGAGGAGCGGGTCGATCCGCCACAGCGAGCCGTGCAGATCGCTCACCGCGAAGAACGCCGCATGCTGGGACGAATACACGAGCCCGGAGAACCCGACGTCCTTGTTGGTATCCGCGTCGAGGACGAGCTCGTGCACGGTGACGGTCAGCGTTTCGGGGTCGATCCGCCATAGCGTCGGCAGGATGTTGCTCGTCACCACCGCCTCGCCCTTCGGACCGAGCGCGAGATCCGGGAGGCAGGCCCATTGCGGCCCCACCCACTGCCAGGCGGGAAGCGGCACCGCGATCTTCCCCGCCTTTGTGGCGTCATAGACGGAGACGCCTTCCCGGGTCAGCATCCAGACGCGATTGCGCGCCGGGTCCACCCGATACCGGACGCGTGGCGTCTCGCCCTCCTGCGCCTCGCCCGTTGCCTGGGGCACCTGCGGGGGCGCCGCACCGCTGTCGCAGCCCGCGATCGAGACGATCAGGGCAGCGACAAACAGCGCCCTTGCCGTGCCGAGTCGCGCGGATTGGGGACGGGCCGGCGCAGCGGCCGAGATCAGCGCGGGGTTTGAGGCGATTCCGTTGCTCATACACATACTCCTTCCCAAAGGGAATCGGAGCAGCGCTTGGGACGGAATCGTCCTGCTGGACCGGGTGTCTGCAAAAAACCCGGCTAGGTGGCCCCGGGGCGCCGTTTCCGGCGGCCGAGAACCTACATGGCGCGGCAGCCTACGCCGGCCCCGGCCGGTTGTCAACAAGTATTTTGTTGTATTCATCACGACTATGTGATATCTATAACAGAATGATCTCCTTGGACGCGCTCGTCCTCAGCCTGCCGACGCGCAACTCGACGATCCGGATGCGCGTCTGGCGGGCGTTGAAGGAGACCGGCTGCGGCGTGCTGCGCGACGGCGTGTACGTCCTGCCCACCGGCGCCGGCGGGGTACCCGCCCTCGCGGAAGTCGAGTCCGAGATCCGCGGCGCCGGCGGCTTCGCCATGACGGTCGAGCTGCGGCTAAGGACCGCCGAGCAGGCCGCCCAGGTCCGCAAGCTCTTCGACCGCAGCGTCGACTACGGCGCGCTGGCGCAGAGAGTCGGGGCGGCGCAGGCCGCGCTGCCGCGTCTCGGGGCTCGCAAGGCGCAGACCAGCGTCCAGCGCCTGCGGCGTTCGTTCGAGCGCCTGGCCGAGATCGACTTCTTCCCGGGCCAGGCCCGACGCCAGGCTGCCGAGGCGATCGCGAGCCTGGAGCAGCGCTTTCGGGAGGCGTATTCCGGTGGCGAACCGCGGCCTTCGCGGAAGCGGGTGCGGCGAGTCAACGGCAGCCGCTATCGCGGGCGGGTCTGGGCGACGCGCAAAGATCCCTGGGTGGACCGCCTGGCGAGCGCCTGGCTCATCAAGCGATTCATCGATCGGGAGGCCCGGTTCGTGTGGATCGATCGCCCGCGCGACCGGCCGCCGCGGGCCATCGGCTTCGATTTCGACGGCGCGCAGTTCACGCACGCCAACAACCGCGTGACCTTCGAGGTCCTGCTCGCGAGCTTCGGCCTCGACCACGATCCGGCGCTCGTCGCGATCGGTGCCGCGGTGCACTTTCTCGACGTCGGCGGCATTCCGGTCGCCGACGCCAAGGGGCTGGAAACCGTGCTGCGGGGAGTCAAGGAAAAGGCGCTGAACGATGACGCGCTGCTCGCCGAAGCAATGCGGATCCTCGACCTCTTCTATTCGGCTTACTCGCAGGCAAAGATCGAATAGATCTCCGGGCGGAACGCCCGGAGCGTCTGGGCCCGGTGCCCGGCCGGGTATTCGCAGTCGATCGGAGAATCGCTTAGGATCGCCCCCACCGGGCAGCCGTCCGCGCAACGAGGGTTGGAGCGACTTGGAGAAGATCAACATCCAGTTCACCCTGTTCTCGGCGTTCTACTCGCCGCTCATCTCCACGATGTCCGGCGGATTCCTCAGGGCCGAGGGCCTGGAGCCGGAGTGGTCGGTCTCGCCGCCGGGCGTCTCGGCGCTCGCCGCCTTGAAGGACGGTTCCGCCCACGTCGTTCAATCGGCCCTGAGCCAAGGGTTCACCTCGCTCAACAACGGGGAGACCCCGGCCGCAGTCCACTTCGCGCAGGTCAACGAGATGGACGGGTTCTTCCTCACCGGACACAAGCCCGATCCCGCCTTCACGTGGAAAAAGCTGGAAGGCGCCGAAGTCGTCCTGTTCAAGGGCGGCCAGCCGCTCGCGATGTTCAAGTACGCCTGCCACAAGGCCGGCATCGATTTCAACAAGATCAAGCCCATCTACCCCGGCGGCGCGGCCGAGGTCGACCGCGCCTTCCGCGACGGCCAGGGGCAGTACGTGCAGCAGCAGGGCCCGTTCCCGCAGCAGCTGCAGGCCGATGGCATCGGACACGTCGTGGCGCAAGTCGGCAAGCAGATCGGGCCCTGCGGCTTCTCCAGCCTGGCGGCGACCCGGGACTGGCTCGCAACGGACATGGCGAAGGCATTCATGCGGGCCTACAAGAAAACCCGGGCCTACATGAACGAGACGCCGGCCGCCGAGATCGCCAAGGCGGAGAAGCCGTACTTTCCGGAGATCGACGAGCGGGTTCTCGCCGACTGCATCGCTACGTACCAGCGGCTCGGCTGCTGGACGCCGCACGTGGAGATCACGCCGGCGGCCTACGAAAGGACGCTGGATGTCTTCGAGTTCAACGGCCTGCTGAAGCAGCGCTACCGCTACGAGCAGGTGTGCGCCGCCCCGCCGGCAACCGGTTGAGAATTGGCTCAAACTCGGAGCTGCTGATGACCCTCGCGTTTCGCACGCTGCATCCGCATTTCGCCGCCGAGGCGGGCCCCATCGACCTGCGCGCGGTCACCGACCGGGGGACGCTCGACGAGATCCGCGCGGGGATGGACGAGTACGCGGTCCTCGTGTTCCGCGACCAGCCGTTCACCGACGACGAGCAGCTCGCGTTCGCGCAGCGCTTCGACGGCGTCCTGCACACCAAGACCGGCGCGGCGGTCGTCAAGAAGAGCCGTTTCGGCAACGAGGCCCTGACCGACATCTCGAACCTGGACGAGCGCGGCGAGATCCTCGGGGGCGACGACCGCCGCCGGGTGTATTCGCTCGCCAACCGCCTGTGGCACACCGATGCGTCGTTCCAGGATCCGCCGGGGCGCTACTCGATGTTGTCGGCGCGGGTCGTGCCGGCGGTTGCCGCCGACACCGAGTTCGCCGACATGCGCGCCGCGTACGACGCGCTCGATGGCGAAATCAAGCGGCAGCTCGAGGGGCTGCGCGCGCACCACTCGATCGTCTACTCGCGGAACGCGCTCGGGTTCGAATTCTCGAAAGAAGAGGAGGAGAAGCTCCCGGGCGCCGTTCACCCGCTCGTGCGCACAAACCCGCGGACGCGGCGCCGCTCGCTCTACCTCGCGTCGCACGCCGCGCGGATCATCGACTGGCCCGTCCCCGAAGGACGGCTGCTGCTGCGCGATCTCATGGAGCATGCGACGCGGCCGCAATTCGTCTATCGGCATCAATGGCGCGCCGGTGACCTGGTGATCTGGGACAACCTGGCCACGATGCATCGCGGCCGGCCCTTCGACGATGCGAGCCATCGCCGCGAGCTGCGCCGCGTGACGACGCTCGACACCGGGTCTTCTGCTGTCTGAGCGCGAGCCGACCAAGAAGGACGCGAGCCATGCGTTACCGACGGTTTGGCCGGACCGGCCTGGAGGTCTCGGAGCTGGTTTTCGGTGGCGGCTGGGTCGGCGGTGTGCTGATCCACCAGGACGACGAGACGAAGCTCCGCACGCTGCGGCGCGCGATCGAAGCCGGGATCAACTGGATCGACACCGCGCCGAGCTACGGCCAGACCCGATCGGAGCAGGCGCTGGGGTGGCTCCTCGAGGAGATCGACGGCGAACCCCACCTCTCCACGAAGGTGTCGCTCGACACCGGCCGGCTCGACGACATCGCGGGCCAGGTCGAGCGGAGCATGCACGAAAGCCTGCAGCGCCTGCGGCGGCAGTCCGTGGACGTGCTGCTGCTGCACAACCCGATCGAGCCGACCGTCACCGACCGTGCGGTCACGGCCGATCACGTGCTGCGCGCCGGCGCTGCCGGCGATGCGCTCGCGCGGATGCGCGAGCAGGGACTGACGCGTCACATCGGGTTCACCGCGCTCGGCGATGCGGCGAGCTGCAAGCGGGTCGTCGACAGCGGGCGCTTCGATGCGGCCCAGGTCTACTACAACGTGCTCAATCCGAGCGCCGCGCGGCCGAAGATGCCGGGCCGCTGGACCGGCCAGGACTTCGGCGGCCTGATCGCCGCCTGCAAGGCGCAGGGTACGGCGGTGATGGCGATCCGCGTGTACGCGGCCGGCGTGCTCTGCACCGACGTGCGGCACGGTCGCGAGGTGATCGTCACCCAGGCGACCGACCTGCCGACGGAGGAGCGGCGCGCGCACGCCGCGTTCGCCGCCCTCGGCGGCGCGCACGGAACGCGCGCCCAGACCGCCCTGCGCTTCGTGCTGGCGAATCCCGACGTGTCCTGCGCGGTCATCGGGCTCGCCGAGCCGGCTCATCTGGAGGAGGCGCTGGCCGGCGCCGCCTTGGGTCCGCTGCCTCGGCAGGCCTTGGAGCCCCTCGAGGAGGTGTATACGAACGACTTCGGCCGAAACCAGTGACCCCGGCCCGGCATCGTCAGCAGGAGGGCCGCCGATGAGCGAGCTCTCGTGAGCCCAGCGCCTTACGTCGCAGCGGTGCGCGAGGGCTACACCGACCGCGGCTGGCGCAGGCAGGCGTGAGACGGAAGTGAACAACCGATGCCTCCGCCTTTGACGGAGAGGAAAGCCGCGCCACCGAAAGCCAAGGCCACCGCGAAGGTGGCCTAAGTTGCTTGGATCGACCGGCGCGGCGGCGGGGCTCTCGATCCACGACGCCCCAGTTCGCGGGCGACTCGCGCTTTGCGCTCGTGAGCTCGCCTAGGCGGCGCCGCCGAGCTTGCGCGAAAGGGTGCGCGCTGCGTCCAGGGCGATGTCGCGCAGCTCCCGCAGCCGCTGCGGCGTGTACCGCGAGCTCGGTCCCGACAGGCTGATGCCGCTCGCGACCAGACCGCCCTTCTCCTGCACCGGCACGGCGACGCAGCGCATGTCGTCGGCGAACTCCAGGTCGTCGTACGCATAGCCCTGGGCGCGCACCTTGCGCAGCTCGGCTCGAAAGCGGTCCGGCTCGGTGATCGTGTTGCGCGCCGCCTTGGGCAGCCCCCGCCGGATGGCCTCCTCGATCGTCGGCGCCTCCTGGTAGGCGAGCAGCACCTTCCCGATCGACGTGCAATGCAGCGGCGCACGGTCGCCGATCTGGAAATCGATGGTCACGAGCTGGGCGCCCTTCACGCGCTGCACCAAGAGCGCGCAGTCCCGGTCCAGCACCGAGTAATGGACGCTCTCGCCGGTGCGGGCGGAGACATCGCGCAGGGCCGCATCGACGAGCGCGGCCTTGTCGTCGCCGCTGAGCAGCGGCCGGCTCAGCGTCAGGACCTTGTAGCCGAGCCGATAGCCCCGGGTGTGCGGGTCGCGCTCGACGTAGCCGGCATGCATCAGCGTGGCGAGCATGCGATACGCAGTGCTGCGTTCGGCGCCGATGACACCGGCGACTTCGCCGGCGGACACCGGCGTGCGCGCATCGGCCAGCACCTCCAGCACCTTCAGCGCGCGCAGCGCGGTGGCGCTCTTGTTCGGATCGATGGATCTCTGTCCGCTCCGGCTCCGCCTCAAGGTCGACTCCCTCGACGACTCCAACAATATTTGTATACCGACCGCGGCGCGAACGCAAGCGTCTTGGAATATTCGTATGCGACGTGTGATACTTGCTCGAGGAGGAGGAACGCCATGCGGATGCTCATCGATGGCGAATGGGTCGACGCGTCCGACGGCGCCGCCGACCCGATCTGCGACAAGGCGAGCGGCGAGCCGATCGAGACCGCACCGCGCGGCACGGCTGGCGACGTGGCGCGCGCCGTCGCCGCCGCGCAGCGGGGCAAGCGCGCCACCGCCTCGACGCCGTCGCACGAGCGCGCGGCCATCCTGCAGCGCGCCGCCGACGCGATCCAGGCCGATCACGATGCCCTGAGCCGCCTGCTCGCCCGCGAGAACGGCAAGACCCTGCGCGAGGTCCGTGCCGAGCTGGACGCGGCGATGCGCATCTTCAGGGGCTACGCGGAGGAGGCGAAGCGCCTTTTCGGCCGGGCGACGCCGCTCGATTCGATCCCGGGACAGCAAGGCTCCCTCGCGCTCACGATGCGCCAGCCGCGCGGGGTGGTGGCCGCCATCGTGCCGTTCAACTATCCGGTCGAGCTCTGGGCGCACAAAGTCGCCGGGGGGCTCGCCGCGGGCAACGCCGTGGTCACCAAGCCGCCCGAGGAGTGCCCGCTGGCCATCGGCAGGATCGCGCGCCTGCTGGAGGAGGCGGGCCTGCCGCGCGCGGCGCACCAGGTGGTGACCGGGGCGGGCGAAGTCGTGGGGGCCGCCCTGGTGCGCGCCCCCGGCGTGCAGATGGTGTCGATGACCGGCAGCACGGAGGCCGGGCGGCAGATCCTGCGCGAGGCCGCCGACTCGCTCAAGAAGGTGCACCTCGAGCTCGGCGGCAACGACGCGACCATCGTCTGCGACGACGCCGACCCGGAGGAGGTCGCCGACGCGCTCGTCGCCGGGCGCTTCACCAGCGGCAACGGGCAGATCTGCTGCGCGGTGAAGCGAGTGCTCGTCGACCGCCGCGTCTACAAGCAGGTGCAGGACGCCCTGGTGTCGCGGACGCGCTCGCTCCGGCTCGGCCATCCCCTGGACCCGAGCACCGACGTCGGCCCGCTGATCAGCGAGGCGGCGGCGCGGCGCGTCGAGCAGCAGGTCGCCAGCGCAGTCGCCGAAGGCGCGGCGGTGCTCGCGGGCGGCCACCGGCGCGGCGCCTTCTTCGAGCCCACGGTGTTGGCGGACCTGCGCGCCGACAGCGCGAGCCTGCAGGAGGAGATCTTCGGTCCGGTGCTGCCGCTCATCGCGTTCGACGGCTTCGAGCAGGCGCTCGCGCTCGCCAACCTCGGGCCCTACGGCCTGCAGGCGGCGGTGTTCACCGGCGACCTGTCGCGGGTCATGCACGCGTTCAAGGTCCTGGACGTGGGCACGGTGGTCGTCAACCACAGCACCGCCATCCGCCTCGAGAACCTGCCCTTCGGTGGGACGAAGCAAAGCGGCAACGCCCGCGAGGGCCTGCACGAGACGCTGCTCGAGATGACGGAGGAGAAGACGCTGCTGATGAGCGGGGTGCTCCCGGTATGACGCAGCCGGCGCAGCGGCAGCGCGCGGGGGGCACGCCGCACTATCTCCAGATGCGCGGGGTCAGCAAGCGCTACGGCGGGACGCAGGCGCTGCGCAGCGTGGATTTTTCCGCCCGGCGCGGCGAGGTGCACGCAATCGTCGGCGAGAACGGGGCGGGCAAGAGCACGCTGACGCGGATCCTCACCGGCGCGATCCAGTCCGACGCCGGCGAGATCCTGCTCGACGGCGAGCCTCAGGCGATCGACAGCCCGCTGCGCGGCCAGCAGCTCGGCATCCGCATGGTGCATCAGCACGCCAACCTGGTGCCCAATCTAAGCGTCACCGAGAACATCCTCCTCGGCAGCATGCCGACCGGCCGGCTCAAGTGGTGGATCGACTGGCCCGCCGCGCACCGCAAGGCGCAGGAGATCCTCGAAGCGATCGGCTTCAAGGGCATCGACGTGCGCACCCGCGTCTTTCGCCTGAGCGCGTCGCAGCATCAGGCGGTGGAAATCGCCAAGGCGGTGGCCGTCGAGCCGACGATCCTGATCATGGACGAGCCCTCCGCCGTCCTCGCCCAGGACGACCTCCGGACCCTGTTCGCGCTGATCCGGCGCCTGCGGGACCAAGGCGTGCTGGTCCTCTACATCTCGCATCGCCTTGACGAGCTCTACGCCATCGCCGACCGGGTCACGGTCCTCAAGGACGGCGCGTTGGTGGATACCGTGGATCCCCGGCAGACGGACAAGGACGGCCTGATCAGGCTCATGGTCGGCCGGACGCTGCAGGAGATCTTTCCCCGCCGGCAGCCGCGGATCGGCGCCGAGCTGCTGACGCTGCGCGCCCTCAGCCGGACGGGTCACTTCAAGGACGTGTCCTTCGCGGTCGCGCGAGGCGAGATCGTCGGCCTGTACGGGTTGATCGGGAGCGGCCGGACGGAGGTCGCGCGCTGCGCGTTCGGGGCCGACCCGCCCACCTCGGGCGAGATCCGCCTGGACGGACGCACGCTGCACGCGAGGTCGCCGCGCGACGCGTTGCGCGCCGGGATCGCCATGCTCACCGAGGACCGGATCGGCAACGGCCTGGTGGCGGGGCTCTCGATTCGCGACAACGTCAGCCTGGCGAGCTTCGGCGCAATGAGCCGCTGGGGCGTCCTGCATCGGCGCCGGCAGAGCGCCCTGGTCCAGTCCAAGGTGCGCGAGCTGGATGTGCGCCCCGCCGACATCGATCGGCTGGTGCGCATGCTGAGCGGCGGAAACCAGCAGAAGGTCGTGCTGGCGAAATGGCTGCTCACCCAAGCCCGGATCCTCTTGCTCGACGAGCCGACACGGGGCGTCGACGTCGCCGCCAAGAAGGAGATCTACGGCACGGTAGCCGATCTCGCGGACCGCGGCATGGGCATCCTGCTGATCTCCTCGGAGCTGCCGGAGCTCCTGGGCATGAGCGACCGGATCCTCGTCATGCGCGAGGGCCGCTTGGTGGGCGCGTTCGCGCGGGCGCAGGCCACCGAGGAGCGGATTCTTGCCTGCGCGGCGGGCGTCGTCGAAGGCTCGAATGCGGGCTGACGGGGCAGGCGCGCCGGACCGGGAACGGGGGCCCCCGCCGGGCCTGGCGGCTCGCGCCGAGAGATGGTGGTTCGTCGGGGGCGAGCCGCGCCTGAGCCTGCTGGACGTCGGCCTGATCGCGTGCTTCATCTCGATCCTGCTCCTTGGGACCTGGTTCGCCGAAGCGTTCTTCACCGAGCGCAACCTCAGCAATCTGCTGCGCCAGATCGTGGCGAACGGCCTCATCAGCCTAGGGATGCTGCTCGTGATCCTCACCGGCGGCATCGATCTCAGCGTCGGATCGCTGGTGGCGCTCGGGGGAGTGCTGTTCGCGGGCATGAGCGACAGGCTCGGCATCGGCCCGGCGCTTTGCATCGCGATCGCCTGCGGCGCCGCCGCCGGGATGGTCAACGGCGTGATCATCGCGCGCTTCAAGCTGCAGTCCTTCATCGTCACCCTGGCGACGATGGGCGTCGTGCGGGGCTGCGTCTTCCTCTACACCGAGATTCCCATCTCGCCGGCCCATCCGGCCTTCCGCGACCTGGGAGCGACGCTGGTCGGCCCGATGCCCGTGAGCATGATCATCATGCTGGCCTGCTACGTGCTGGTCTGGTTCTACCTCAACCGCACCACGGCGGGCCGCGCCACGGTGGCGATCGGCGGCAACGAGGAGGCGGTGCGCCTGGCAGGCGTCAACGTCCGGCGCACGATCGTCCTGGCGTACATGCTCTCGGGCACGTTCTCCGCCCTGTCCGGCGCCATCCTCGTGTCGCGCCTGGGCATCGCGCAGCCGAGCCTCGGCATCGCCTACGAGCTCGACGCCATCGCCGCCTGCGTGATCGGCGGCGCCGCGCTCGGCGGCGGCAGCGGCGGCGTCCCCGGGACGCTGTTCGGCGTGTTCACGCTCGGCCTGATCAACAACCTGCTGAACCTCGTCGGCGTGAAAAGCTTCTATCAGGACATCGTGAAGGGCACCGTCATCATTCTTGCCGTGCTACTCGTCGCGAAAAGGAGGACAGGATGAAGCCACGCCGCACTGCCTGAACTGCTCGGGAGCCGTGTCGAACGGACGACCGCGCGGCCGCCAACCGATCGATTGCAACCGAAGGAGGACCACCAATGAAGCGCTGGACAGCACTTGCCATCTGCCTCTCCGGTCTCCTGGCACTCGCCGGACCCGCCTTTGGGCAGGCGAAGGGCGCGAAGGAAACCAGGATCGGCATCGTCACGCTGCAGATGAAGGCGCCCTACTTCATCGCCATGGTGCGGGCCCTGGAGGCCGAGGGCGCCGGCTACCAGAACGTCAAGACGTTCGTCGCCGACGGCGGCGGCGATGTTGCCAAGGTCAGCGCCGACATCGAGGACCTGCTCGCCAAGGGCGTGGACGGCCTGATCATGAACATCAGCCCGCTGGAGGCGCTGCCGGGTCCGATGGCCTCGATCAAGAAGGCCGGGAAGCCCTTGGTGCTGGTCAATCGCCGCCTGAAGGGCGGCGAGTACGACGCGTGGATCGGCGTGGACAATTTCAACACCGCGGCGGGCGTCGGCGACTACATCGTCAAGCGGATGGCGGGGAAAGGCACCTTGCTGATGATCCGGGGCGGGCCGGAGGACAACAGCACGGGCAACGCGCGCAGGGACGGCGTGCTCTCGAAGGTGAAGAACACCTCGATCAAGGTGATCTTCGCTCCGGAGTTCGGCAAGTGGACCGAGGACGGCGGCATCCGGGTGATGGAGGACATGCTCGCCAAGCACAAGGATCTCGACGCCGTCTTCTGCGAAGGCGACGTCATGTGCCTGGGGGCGCAGCGGGCGATCACCGATGCCGGCCGCTCGAAGCAGATCCTGATCTTCGGCTTCGACGGCCAGAAGGCCGCGATCGAGCAGATCATGAAGGGCTCCAACTTCGTCGCCACCGGCCAGAACTCGGCCGACATGATCGCCAAGATCGGCTTCAAGACCATGATGGACCTGCTCGCCGGCAAGAAACCGGCCGAGAAGGACTCGTCGCCGCCGGTGGTCGTCGTCACCCCGGAGAACGCCAAGCAGGTGTACAACCCGAAGGCGCTCTTCTAGTCCGGGAGTGAGGCTGTCGCCGCGTCGGCCGCCAGCGACCGCCGGACCGAAAGCCGACAGGGGCTCGCCCATCGCGAGCCCCTGTCCTTCCGACGCGTCCGCAAGGATTCTGGTCGCGAACCGGCCACGATCCGCAAGCGGAGAGGCGCGCCCTTCGCGCCGCGAACCTGGAGGATTCCAGCGCGCTGCGCGATCTCCGCTCCGCACGGCAGGTGGCCTCTCGGGCAGCGCGGCGAATGCGCTACGCGATGCGCCTGCGCCGTAGGCTGAATGAGTCCGGCGTCACGGCGTCGTTTTAGTTGTCTTGAAACGCCGCCCCGATTTCTCGCTGAAGCGGTAGAAAGCCTTCGAAAGCCTTTCCGCAAAGATCAGGCGAGGTCGAAGCGGTCCAGGTTCATCACCTTGGTCCACGCCGCCACGAAGTCCTTCACGAACTTCTCCTTCGAGTCCGCGCACGCATAGACTTCCGCGAGGGCCCGGAGCTCTGAGTTCGAGCCGAAGACGAGATCGACCCGGGTGCCGGTCCACTTGACCTTGCCCGTCTTGCGATCGCGCCCTTCGTACACGCCCTCGGCGCCGCCGGCCGACTTCCACTCCGTGCCCATGTCGAGCAGGTTGACGAAGAAGTCGTTGGAGAGCGTCTCCGGCTTCGTGGTGAAGACCCCGTGCTTGGAGCCGCCGACGTTGGTGCCCAGCACGCGCATGCCGCCGACGAGGACCGTCATCTCCGGCGCCGTGAGCGTCAGGAGCTGCGCCCGGTCGATCAGCATGTGCTCCGCGCCGATGCCGATCCTGCCCTTGACATAGTTGCGGAAGCCGTCGGCGGCCGGCTCGAGCACCGCGAAGGACTCGACGTCCGTCTGGTCCTGCCTGGCGTCCATGCGTCCGGGCGCGAAGGGAACCTTCACCTCGACGCCGGCGTTCTTCGCGGCCTGCTCGACGCCCGCGCAGCCCGCGAGCACGATCAGGTCGGCAAGGGAGACTTTCTTCCCGCCGGACTGCGAAGCGTTGAACCCCTTCTGGATCTCTTCGAGCGTCCGCAGCACCTTCGCCAGCTCGGCCGGCCGGTTGACCTCCCAATCCTTCTGCGGCGCGAGGCGGATGCGCGCGCCGTTCGCGCCGCCGCGCTTGTCGGAGCCGCGGAAGGTGGACGCCGACGCCCAGGCGGTCGAGACGAGCTGCGACACCGACAGCCCCGAACCGAGTACCTTGCTCTTGAGCGCGGCGATGTCCTTCTCATCGATCAGCTTGTGGTCGACGGCGGGGATGGGGTCCTGCCAGATGAGCTCTTCGGCCGGCACCTCCGGTCCCAGGTAGCGGGCGCGCGGGCCCATGTCGCGGTGCGTCAGCTTGAACCAGGCGCGCGCGAAGGCATCGGCGAAGGCCTGCGGGTCGTCGAGGAACCGGCGCGAGATCTTGCCGAATTCCGGATCGAACCGCAGCGTCAGGTCGGTGGTCAGCATGGTCGGCTTGTGGAGCTTGCCGGAGATGTGCGCGTCGGGAATGATCTCCGGCGCGTTCTTGGCCACCCACTGCTTGGCACCGGCGGGCGACTTGGTCGGCTCCCACTCGTACTTGTAGAGGTTCTCCAAGAAGTTGTTGCTCCACAGCGCCGGGGTCTTGGTCCAGGTCACCTCAATGCCGCTCGAAATCGTGTCGGCGCCGTGCCCCGTGCCGTGGTTGCTCATCCAGCCCAGGCCCTGCGCTTCCAGCTGCGCGGCTTCCGGATCCGGCCCCTTGTGGGATTCCGGGGCGGCGCCATGGCACTTGCCGAAGGTGTGGCCGCCGGCGATCAGGGCGACGGTCTCCTCGTCGTTCATCGCCATGCGGCCGAAGGTGGCACGGATGTCCTTGGCGGCGGCCATGTAGTCGCCGCTCGCGTCCGGGCCTTGCGGATTGACGTAGATCAGGCCCATGTGGGTGGCGCCGAACGGCTGATCCAGATCGCGGTCGCCGCTGAAGCGCTTGTCGACGCCCAGCCACGCGATCTCCTCACCCCAGTTCACGTCGTCGTCCGGCTCCCACACGTCCGGACGGCCGCCCCCGAAGCCGAAGGTCCTGAAGCCCATCGACTCCAGCGCGACGTTGCCGGCGAGGATGATCAGGTCCGCCCAGGAGATCTTCTTGCCGTACTTCTGTTTGATCGGCCACAGCAGGCGGCGCGACTTGTCGATGTTGACGTTGTCCGGCCAGCTGTTGAGCGGAGCGAAGCGCTGCTGGCCCCGACCGCCGCCGCCGCGGCCGTCGGTGATGCGGTAGGTCCCGGCGGCGTGCCAGGACATGCGGATGAATTGCGGCCCGTAGTGGCCGAAGTCCGCCGGCCACCATTCCTGCGAGTCGGTCATCAGCTTGACCAGGTCCTTCTTCAGCGCCTTGTAGTCGAGGCCCTTGAATTCCTTCGCGTAGTCGAAGCCCTGGCCCATCGGGTCGGACTTCTCGGAATGCTGGTGCAGCAGTTCGAGCCGCAGCCGGTTCGGCCACCAGTCGCGGTTCGTCCGGCCGACGCCGGCGATGTGGGGGCACTTGCCCGCGCTCTTGTCATCAACCTTTGTGTCCATCCTTTTCTCCAATCGTGTTGGAACAATCCAGACGTCCGGGAAGGGGTGTGGTTCCCGCGCTACTTCGCGAACGGTCGAGCTCGCTCGAGAGCGAACAGGACGGCAACCGAGCGCCCAGCTGGTCGCCGGTCGGCGTCTTCAGCAACGCGACGATCCGCGCGTTCTCTTTCGGCGTGAACGTTTTGCCGAGCTGCAAGCGACCCATGATGTCGACCGCCTCGGTGAGCGCGTCGGCCGCGCGCGGCCCTCCACGGCCAAGTCCCTCGCGAAAACGCGATTTGGACTCAGTATAGGTCGCAGTTGAACCCGTTCTTTGATCCAAGTCAACTGAACGGAGAAGGATCGGAGAGCGACCGCCCGGCGCCGAAAACAGCGAAGGGGCCGCGTGGCAACCCCTTCATTCAACCGGCGCGCCCGGCGGGCGCGAGACAAGCCAGATTCCCAGGGTACCAGGCAGCTTTAGAGACCAAACCAGCGAGCCCGCCGGCTGGCGCCGAAATGCTCTTTCTCGGCTCGCATTTCAACCGTGGGCTCATAGTAAGTACCGGTCGGTTTTGGGCCGGAGAAAAAATCGACGTCTACCCGGCCGATTCGGCCGGCACCGAATTCGATGTAACAGGAACCTGCCCCGCTATAAAGACCCGTGTTCCCGTGACCACGAACTTTCGATATCAGCGACGCGGCGACCGCCTTCGCCGCGCTCTCGGCGAATACACCCGCCTTGGGCGTTCCGGTATTGGCGATATCACCGACCGCGTAGACGCCGGGGAATCGTGTCTCCAGGGTTCTCGGGTTCACCGGTACCCAGCCGTCGACAGCCATGCCACTCGCCTCCACGACGGCGGGCGCACGATGCTTCGGGACTCCGAGGAACAGGTCGTAAGGCAGCTCGTTGCCGTCATCGAGCAAGGCGACTCGGCGCCCTGGATCAAGCGAGGCCAAGCGTCGGTTCGGCATGAACTTGATGTCGCGTTCGGCGAAGGCCGCAATCAAGGCCTTGGAGGTGTCAGGCGACGGCGGCACCGGACTCGGCAAGGGCATGACCATCGTGATTTCACACCCGCCGCGAACTCCCCGCGTAGCGAGATGGTCATGCAGCATCAGCGCGCATTCGCTCGGCGCCGGCGGACACTTGTACGGCGCGGCCGCAATGCCGATGAGGGCCCTGCCCTTCGAAAAACCGGGCAAGATCCGACGCAGGCGATCCGCCCCTGCCTCGGAATAGAACTCGTTGCCGCCCTCCGCGAGTCCCGGCGTGGCGTCAAGGTCATAGCCAACGCCCAGAGCGACGACCAGATAATCGCAATCGTGGGTTCCGGCGTCGGTCGATACACGTCGCGTGCCGGGGTCAATGGCGGTGACCGTTTCCTGCAAGAGGCGAACGCCCGGCTTGGCGAACTTCTTGTACGGCAGGCGCACGGCGTCCAGCGAGGTGCGGCCAAACATCACGTCGAGCTTCGAATAACCGAATACGAATGCGTCGCTCCTGTCGATCAAGCTGACTTCCACCTGGTTGCCCAGCGACTCCGACAATAGCGTGCACAACTCAAGGCCTCCGAAGCCGGCACCCAACACGGTAATGCGCGCGCTCATCTGCTCCTCAATGCTCGAGACGGTGGCGATGCGGGGTTGCAGTCTAGCAAGTTTGACCCTGGCGGACTTCGTGGCAGGCCAAATGACCGCGTCACGCCGGAACCGCAAGCCGCCGGATGCCCGCCAAGACGCGCGCCTCGAGTTTTTGCAAAGCGAGCTCAAGCTTCAGAAGGTGTAGCGCCGCGTGGGTGCGGGTTGACCCTGCAATGTGAGCATCGCTCGCGGTTGGGGCTCGAATAAATCGAAGCAAAGATCAACCAATATCGGTCTCGCGTAGAGGGACTTCGAGGATTTCTGGCAGACGTAGACGCCAAGCCGGGCGCAGGCGCCAAGCCGGAAGCGGAATTTCGAGGCTTGCTGATCAGCCGCTTGCCGCGCTTGCTGATCTCGAAACCCGTCTATCCCAGTCAGAGTTTGGTCACGCCCAAGGATGACTTGGTCACCGCTGGCCCACACTCGCGAATACTCATGCAGGGTCCCAGACCGGACTGTGCGGCGGGTCGACCACTCGGGTTCCGCGGGCCAACGCCGAGATCGCGGCCATCTCGTCGCTCGTGAGCGCGACTTCGAAAGCCTTCAGGTTTTCGCGCAACTGTTCGACGTTCAGGACGCCGGGGATCGCGACGACCCGTTCCTGCTGCACGAGCCACCGTAGCGCGACTTGCGCGACGCTCAAATGCCGCCGCTCGGCGATCTCCTGCAGGACCGGGTCGTTCAAGACCGCCCCGCGGGCGAGCGGCGAATGGGCGATCAACACGAGCCCTCGCTCGCGCATCAGGTCCAGGAGTGGGCGCTGGTTCAGGTAGGGGTGGTACTCGACTTGGTTGGCCGCCAAGTCGCCGACGATCTCCAGGGCCTGCCGCAACAGGCCCCTCGGGAAGTTGGACACGCCGATCGTGCGCGCCTTTCCTTGCTCGCGCAGCGCTGCAAACTCACCCAGGGCCCACTCCAACGGCACTTCCGGGTTGGGCCAGTGGATCAGGAGGAGATCGACGTAGTCCGTCTGCAGGAGGCGCAAGCTCTTATCCAGCTCGAAAGCGATGTCCGGCTGCGGCGGCGTCTTGGGGTGCAGGAGCTTTGTTGTCACCCAGATGTCGCCGCGCGGGACCGAAGAACGCGCCAATGCCTTCCCGACCGCCTCCTCGTTGGCGTAGAACCTGGATGTGTCGATGTACCGGTAGCCCTCGGCGAGCGCCGCTTCGACGAGCGCGCTGCCGGCATCGCCGACGCTGCCCAGCGTCCCGAGGCCGATACCGGGCATCGTGTATTTCCCTACCAGTTCCTTTTCCACGCGAGGGTATCGGCGAAGAGTTTTTCAAGCACTGGTTTTTACGAATCCCGCAATCTATGCCGCGACGGTCGGCATCGTCAATCGCCCCAGATACCTTGAGCGTACATCCCATTTCGGGTCGGCGAAGCGTGGAGCGTCCGCTTCGCACCCTTGGTGCCGGGCGTGTAGCCGCTGCCCTTCGCTAAAAGCTGCCGGTGCAGGGGATTGCCAAGCCCCGTTATGATTGGCGGATGAAGGTTCCTGAAGGACAAGCTCACGCGAGCAACGTCGACGCGGTCGGCTATCTCCCCCTTCAAAACAAGCCCGCCTTCAAGATGGCGCTGCACAAGGCTGGCGAGCGCTGGTATTGGTACTGCGCGCATCTTTGGGAGGCCGGCTGGTCGATCGTCGAGGTG